>Ga0155554_105_pt1 | contig 78718 bp, 76 predicted proteins | sample RifCSPhighO2_12_FD_107211 | JGI IMG/M metagenome (GOLD analysis project Ga0155554, IMG submission 107211) | Gammaproteobacteria bacterium RIFCSPHIGHO2_12_FULL_41_20 | reverse complement strand
GTGTTGAGGGAAAATTAAGATCATTGCATCAATTTATGAGTGAAAAACCGTGGAAACTTGCAATTCGTTTTTATGCGGGACCCGTTCAATGCGATCACATAAAATCAAAAACAACAACGGGTGATCTGAATGATTATGAACTAATTTCACTACCATTTTATTTGCTGGGTCAGATATATAGATTGCTGGAACAATTTTCATGATAAATAGAAGTGAACATTTCAAGTCTGGGTATTAATATGCCACATGTCGTCATTATCTCTGGTAACTTTTTTAATGTTAGATAGTGCAGACCTAGCGGTTTTACGTGTAGCTGAGCGTATCAGGCTAGGTGGGTGGCTGCTGAGGTGTGCATACCTCAGAACCATCTTGAAACTGGCCCATCCTCCAGCTGTTGCAGTTCTTGAAGTGATGTACCATTCTGTACATGCCAAGGCCCCCCCACAAGTGAGGCGTGTCAATTGGCGTTGAATTTTGCCCCCTATTGCCTCAGGGGTGCCTTTAATCCATTCTTAATAATAGCCAGCCATAATAACTTTAATTCTGTAAAATAAATGAGGAATAAGTTATGGCTATCACAAGAACCCCTCGCGATATACTAGAAGCTCTCGATCCGGCAATTCGTTTTCTCTTCGAAAAAGATGGGCCCTTTTTTATCGCCGCCCCTGAAGGACATGCTAAAAATGCAGAGTTAGCAAAACGACTAAACAATATAGTAAAACCATATGGTTATAATTTCACATTATCTAAAGAATTCTCTTCATTATTTGTTTCGCCTTGGTCGTTGCAATTAAATCAAGACGCAATACATACGGTGCACTTCGCAACACAATTTAAGCAACGCTTTGCATTGCTCGCTGCTATTATTATACGGGTAAAGGAAATGAATCACGCTATCGATAGATTAGAAAAAAACCAACTACTCCCTATTCTTTATGAGGAAATCGAAGATCTTAATGATAGAGTTGATTCGATAGAGCGTGCCCAACACATAGAACAAATACGCCGAAAAAGTACTGCAGAGGAAAGTGCCGATGCAAGACAAAAAATTTACGAGTCACTAAAATCCGATCTTGTTAAATTTACTCGATCGCCTGAATTCATCACATCGCCTACGGACCACGATCTACTCTGCCCCACACGAATATGGGCACAAGCTCTTACTGATATTGCTGAAGAAGATGACATGGTGCAACTTCCAGAAAAAAAATTACAAGCGATTATCGATCTAAAGGAATTAAAAGAAAAAATAATAGCCCTAGAAAAGGAACTCATTAAGCAACTTGAGTCCTATCACCAGAATTGTGAACAAGGATCTGCGCAAGAAACCACCGCTAAGTTATTACTAGCTAAAGAGACTCTCGGTAACTATACGGACCAAGCTGGTTCACTGATACGCAAAGCAAATAACCCCTACCCTTATGGCATACATTCTCAGCTAGGTAAAGCGGTACAACACGAATTACAGGTAGCCATGGAAACTGCAGAGCGCACAATTAGTCAAGCCACAAATACCGTCATGCATAATTTTAAATTATCTGCAGAGGACCGCCAGCACTTTCAAAGAAGAGAGCTGCAAAAGTACGAAGAATTACATACTTGGCTATCCCGGTCTCACTTTGCCTTATATGGATCACGCGGATATATACCTGATACAGAAGATACTGAAGAAGAGCAAGCTCCTCGTTCTGCGCCACCTAACTCAAACTCAAATCGAGCTTGAGTTTTTACGCTTTTGCTACTGCATCCAATGCTTGCAGTTTGATGAGTAGTGTTTCCATTTGTGATAATGGCCACATATTAGGGCCATCCGATGGCGCTGCATCAGGATTAGAATGGGTCTCCATAAAAATACCTGCTACACCTACTGCTATCGCAGCACGCGCTAATACTGGAACAAATTCACGATGCCCACCTGATTTATCACCTAACCCACCCGGCATTTGCACAGAATGCGTAGCGTCGAATACCACCGGACATCCTGTATTGCGCATAATAACTAGCGAGCGCATATCGCTAACCAAGTTATTGTAACCAAATGAAACTCCTCGTTCACATACAAGAATCTGTTGATTGCCAGTTTCTCGCGCTTTCTCTACTACATTTTTCATTTCCCATGGCGAAAGAAATTGACCTTTTTTAATATTCACTGGTATACCGTGCTGCGCGACACGCTGGATAAAATTAGTTTGTCGACACAAAAATGCCGGTGTTTGCATTACATCCACCACGCTAGCCACTTCCGCGATAGGAGTATCCTCATGCACATCCGTTAATACGGGTATACCCAACGTCTGTTTCACTTTTGCTAAAATATGCAAGCCCGCTTCCATTCCAAGTCCACGATAACTCTTGTGTGAAGAACGGTTGGCCTTATCAAAAGATGATTTATAAATAAATGGAATATTTAATCGCGCAGTGATGGCCTGCAATTCTCCTGCTGTATCGATAGCGGATTGCTCGCTTTCAATCACACACGGTCCTGCAATCAAGAAAAAGGGTTGCTCTAGGCCTATGTTAAACCCGCACATTTGCATGATGCTCCTCCTGATAAGCCATGGCAGCACGAATAAATCCAGAAAACAATGGATGGCCATCACGCGGTGTTGAAGTAAATTCAGGATGAAATTGACAAGCGACAAACCAAGGGTGACCGGGTATTTCTATCATTTCTACTAAATTATCTTGCTCAGAGCGACCTGAAACTTTTAATCCGGCTTTTTCTAATGCTGCAAGTAAATAATTATTCACCTCATAACGATGACGATGCCGTTCGATAACATAATCACTGCCATAAATTTTTTGCGCTAATGTTCCCTCATAAAGATGACAAACTTGCCCACCTAAACGCATCGTACCGCCTTTTTCCGATTTATCGTTACGTAATTCTTTCACTCCACCCTGATTCACCCACTCGGTTACTAAAGCTACGATAGGATACGGCGTATCTGCAGCAAACTCTGTGCTATTTGCATGTTCCATACCAGCCACATGGCGAGCAAACTCCACCATGGCAATTTGCAATCCCAAGCAAATACCAAGATAAGGAATATGATTTTCACGCGCATATTGTACAGCCATAATCTTCCCTTCAGAACCACGTTTACCAAAGCCGCCAGGCACAATAATAGCATCCACTCCTTTCAGTAAATGCGTGCCCTCTTTCTCTAAAACTTCTGAATCCACATAATAAATATTCACGCGTGTACGCGTCTGAATACCCGCATGAATTAATGCCTCCGATAAAGACTTATAAGATTCCGTCAAATCCACATATTTCCCCACCATGGCCACAGTAACTTCTGAACTAGGATGACGATATGCATCCACTACCTCCTCCCATTCCTTGAGGTCTGCTGGCTTCACATCCATTTTCAATAAATTAACTACAATATCATCTAGCCCCTGACGGTGTAACTCCATAGGTAACTGATAAATGAAATCTACATCCATTAGCGGAATAACCGCTTGTTTTTCTACGTTAGTAAATAAAGCAATTTTAGAGCGTGCACTATCGGATAAAGAGCGATCACAGCGGCACAACAAAATATCTGGCTGAATACCAATGGAACGTAACTCTTTGACAGAGTGTTGTGTTGGCTTGGTTTTCATTTCTCCGGCTGTTTTAATATAAGGCACAAGGGTTAAATGAATAAACAGAGTTTGTTGGCGCCCTAATTTAATACGCATCTGGCGAATGGCTTCTAGAAATGGCAAAGACTCAATGTCACCTACGGTTCCTCCTATCTCAACTAGTGCCACATCCGCATGATGCGCCGCTTCTTCAATACAATGTTGGATTTCATCAGTAATATGTGGAATAACTTGCACCGTTCCACCCAAATAATCTCCACGCCGCTCTTTACGTATCACATTAGCGTACACTCGACCGCTGGTGAAATTGTTTTCCTTGCGCATTTTTACGCGGACGAATCGTTCATAATGCCCCAGATCCAGGTCTGTTTCGGCACCATCCTCGGTAACAAACACTTCGCCATGTTGAAAAGGATTCATCGTGCCAGGATCAACGTTAATATAGGGGTCAAGCTTAAGAAGTGTTACTTTTAGACCACGAGCCTCAAGAATGGCTCCTAATGAAGCGGAAGCTACGCCCTTTCCTAATGAAGAAACCACCCCGCCCGTAATAAAAATATATCGCGTCATAAAATCGTATCGTCTTGTACCATCATGCCAAGAACTCTAGCAAAATCAGCCAAATGCCGCAATATCTAATAAAAACCAGGGGCTCCATCAGGTCGAGTCTTAAATCGTCTATGTACCCATAAATATTGCTCAGGACAAATCCGAATAGCATCCTCAATCAGTCGATTCGTCCGCGCTAAGCTATCTGTTAAACTTTCTTCCTCACTCACATTTTCTAACGCAGGATGAAATACTATCTGATAACCTTGAGCACGTGGTAAACGATAGTGAAAAACTGGAACAATAGCCGCACCGCTTAACTTGGCCAAACGAAATCCAGCTGTGATAGTAGCTGCAGGAATATTAAAAAAAGCAGAAAATACACTATGCCGCAAACCATAATCTTGATCTGCTGCATAGTAGATAGGATAGTTTTGTTTCAGACACTGCACGATCGCGCGTATGTCTTTGCGATGTAACAACCCAGACAGTGCTCGCGAACGCAGCCTAAACAGAAACCGGTCAAAAAGTAGCTTTTTTTGTGGTCGATACACACCCCATATCCCATAGCGTTTTCCAACTAAACGCGCAACCATGTCCATAGTAATAAAATGCGCACAGAGTAAAATCACGCCCTTACCTTTTTGCAGAGCCGCATCCAAATGCTCCTTACCTTCTATATTCACCAAGCGCTGCAAATAATCATCTTTACCCCAATAAGCCAGTCCCATTTCAACAATAGACACGCCCATTTCTGCAAAATTCTGTTTTAAGAGCTGCTGGCGCTGTTCGGCTGTTAACTCAGGGAAACAAAGATGCAAATTGACTTTGGCAATATGTCGACGACCGGGCATAACCCAATACGCCAGCTTGCCAATATAACACCCAATGACTACTTGCCAATGATAGGGCAAATAGCTGGTTATATACACTATGCCAATTGATAACCAGCTAGGCCAATGTCGAGGATGGACAAAACCCATCGGCGATATTTTTTCAGCATTGTTTGCCATGATACTTAATCGATCACTCTATTTAAAAAAGCAAAATTTTTTACTATGCTGAATTATGAAACAAATAACGAATATGCGTCAACTTTCAATGGGTGTGACCCGTGATTAATGTCATGCTCATTGAAAGGACAACCCTAACCTTACGTGGTATGATAAATAAAGGAATTTTATAGACCAAGATGATGCTAAAAAACCTGCTTAATAATGCAAAGCATTTCGTGATCACTTTATGGGTGAGCATGCTAACGCTATTCACTTCTTTATTCGTTATCACTATCTTAATTATTTTGTGGCTTAACAATGCACACTACACTACCAGCATTAGATATATTGCTCTCGCTCTAATGAACCAAACAACAACCATGATAATGAATGAGATAAATAATGGAATTACCCTTGCAGAAAAACGCATTAGTGCAACATCCGCATTAATCAATCAAGGCATAGTCAATGTTAATAATATTTCAGAACTAGCTACTTATACCTATATCTTACAACACGAAAGTTTCTTACCTATAGCGCAAGCAATTGTTTGGGGAGATGCTCATGGGAATGCGGTTGCCACTCAAGCCCTACCTAATGGCATAGTTACCGACATCACCACATATTCTCCACACCAGACAAAATTAACTACTTGGTATTACAATCAAAATAACCAAGTTATTAAAAAAACGCATGGCTTCTCAAGCTTTGACCCTCGTCAACGTCCTTGGTTCATCGAAGCTAAGAAACAAAATAAAATAATCTGGACAGAACCATTTGCATATCAATTATCTAGCCACAGATTATTTGGTACCACTGCAGCAGGACCTGTTTATAATCAACAACACCAATTTATGGGTGTTTTTACCCTAGGTATTTCTTTTGAGCACTTAGTCAATTTTATTTCGAAAATAAAAGTTAGCAAAAATAGTATCATTTTTATCACGATGGACAATGGAAAGGTTATCGTCTATCCAGGGATAAATTACCTACATTCAATAAAAAAGACACTGCCAATTCGTGCTGTCGCTGCACCCTGGGTTACGGCATCCTTCTACAAATATATTAGCAGCAAACAAGCCACGTCAATATTCAATTACCAAGGCAAGCGATATTTAGCTCACTATCAAACTCTGCCTGTACTATTTGGCAACCATCATTGGCTAGTTGGTATCGTTGCACCTGAGAGTGATTTTCTTGGAACATTATTAGCAGCACACATGAGGATTATTCTGGTTAGTATATGTATTTTACTTGTAGGAATACTCTTAATATCAAAACTTACATCGCGTATTATTAATCCAATTAAAGTATTAGTAGCAGAAACAGAAAAAATTAAAAACTTTGAACTTGCATCAACCACGCCGATTTCATCAAGAATTAAAGAAATACGTCTGTTAGCCAATGCCATCTATACCATGAAACAAAGTCTGCGCTCTTTCCAAAAATATGTTCCCTCTTCGCTAGTTCGACTGTTAATTAAAACTGGTGAAGACGCTCGTATTGGCGGAACCAAAAAGCAATTAGCCATTCTATTTTCTGATATAAGAAACTTCACTACCATCGCTGAAACCATGGATCCCAATTCATTAACAGAACACTTATGCCAATACTTCGATGAGCTCACAAAAATCATTAGGGCTGAGCGTGGCACTATTGATAAATACATAGGGGATTCAGTCATGGCGTTTTGGGGTGCACCTATATCAGAGCCTCAGCCCGCACAACAAGCCGCTCTAGCTGCATTGCGCTGTAAACAACGATTAGATCTATTAAATAATACCTGGAAGAATCAAGGAAAGCCCGCTTTATTCACCCGCTTCGGTATTCACCTCGGTGAGGCAATTATTGGCAACATAGGCGCTGTCGAACGCTTAAATTACACGGCTATTGGTGACACTGTAAACATTGCTAGCCGCCTAGAAGGTATCAACAAGATATATGGCACGCAAATTATTGTTAGTGAATCCGTGTACAAAGCCATTAAGAATAACTTCATTTTAAGGAAGTTGGACAATATCATTGTCAAAGGCAAATCGGAACCGACTACGATTTATGAATTACTCACCGCAAACGCCGCTGAATTATCATTCGATATTGCGACTTATCTCCGTGTCTTTGACAAAGGGTTTTCTTACTACCAACAAAAAAGCTGGGATGCAGCTATTACTGAATTTACTCTCTGTCTGCAACTCTACCCAGAAGATACACTTGCACCATTATTCATAAAACGTTGCGAACATTTCAAAAGCCATCCTCCTAATATGTCCTGGCAAGGGGTATGGCATATCGATGAAAAATAGACAAAAAACCCTTGACTCAGGTAGGTGATCATTTTAGTCTGTTAACGAGATTTATTTAATTTTAAGGAGATGGGATTATGGTTAGGAAGTTATTTATTTCACTGATTGTACTGATTGCCATCATTACAGGAATTCTTGTTCTCACTGTACCTCGAGATACATTAGTTAAAATCATCATGTTCCGTGACTTTTTTGATGTATCTTTACCCATTCTCGCCTTTGGTGCGTTAATTAAATACCTGTGCTTTTGCCCACATCATGGTCATCACTGTCATGATAAAAAGCACTGTGATTCGCACATGGACAAGTAGTGACGGTTATTCTGAGCTTAGGCAGTCATTCTAGGCACCTTTTGTTTGTGTCCTGGAAAGCATGGGTGTTTTTTGCGAGGTGTCTGTTTAAGGGTGCTCTTCTGAGCTTGCGAAAGATTTATATCCTTGCCAATTAATTGTGTAGGATACAGATTCTTCGCAAGCTCAGAAAGACTCCGGGTGCTCATGACAATCATATCTCATTCCGCAACAAACTTTATTATCACCGACGATTCCCCGTGCTGTGCTTGATAAGCCTGGTGAATAAAAAACCCCGGTATAGTCACAATTTCATTTTCCACACAAACCAATGGTAAGCGTGCACGTTGCCATGGTGGCACCCCCCATTCCTGAAACATTTTTTTTAAATCATGGTAATGCCCTCTGACAAACACCTGCTCTCCTCCTTGACGAAACCGCACAGACATCGTGCTCGGTAAGCACAGCCCTTCTTGCCCTGTTACTTTCCTAGCAATTAATGCGCCTATATTTGGCAAAGATAAGGGCTGTTGGCAATCCCACGTATAATGCTCGTTTTTAACAGGCAACATACAAGACATCACATATAAGTCATCGCGATAGCGTCGTAACTCTACATTTCCCCAATGCAGAACTGGCATACTATCCCACTTTGCTGTTAATACATCTTGTTGTAATGCTTGCATTTTCACTTGGGAAGGTAATGTTTTTCCTTGTTGTTGCAACCAAGCACGTAAAGCTAAACGCTGGCGCATAGGGTTTAATTTTAGCAACCGTTGTACAGATAAAGTATGTGGCATGGATCCTGCTAACTGAATTAAATCTTCTGTGCCTATTTCTTCTAAAACTGCTTGCGCTTCTGCACAATGGGTGGCAACACGAGATAACATCGATGTCACTGCCGACCAATGAAGTTTAAGCACTGGCATCACTTCATGACGGATATAGTTACGACTTAAAGCAATATCGTCATTCGATTCATCTTCAATCCAATGTAATTGCGCCTCTTCTGCATATTGCCGCAATTCTGCTCGAGAAAAGGCTAATAAAGGCCGAGCATGCCATCCTTGCGCAAAAGGTTTCATGCTTGGCATAGCGGCTAATCCCTTGGGGCCGGCACCACGCAATAACTGTAATAGCAAGGTCTCAGCTTGGTCATCTTGCTGATGCGCCGTTAATAATATATCCCCAGGCTGCAAATAATGTGCAAATGCGGCATAACGTTTTTCACGTGCTAACGCTTCTAAACTCATTCCTGATGATGGTTGTAAAGCAATGGCATGAGAAATATAGGGGAGGTATAGCTGTTGGCATACCTGTTCCGTATATGTAACCCATTGTGCTGCATGAGGACTAAGTTGATGGTTAATATGAATAGCACGAATGGATAATGGCAGGCTGTTACTTAGCTGGGCACAAAGATGCAACAATACGTGTGAATCCAATCCCCCACTATAGGCAATCCAATAAGTACGATCGAAAGTATGCGCTTTGAAAAAATCTTGCAGTGATTGTAGTAAAGCCGCCATCACTCCAGCCCATACGCCATCAATCGCTCATATCTTTTACTCAACAGCGTAGGCAAAGCCAGGGATTGCACATCCGCCAATTGTCGCACTAAGACTTTTTTCAATGTCGCCGCTATACCATCATAATTACGGTGAGCCCCCCCTAATGGTTCCGGAATCACTTCATCAATTAACTTTAGCTGTACAATTTTATCTGCTGTTAATGCCATCGACTCCGCTGCCTGTGACGCTTTTTCAGCGCTTTTCCATAAAATAGATGCGCAACCTTCCGGAGAAATCACAGAATAAATAGAATATTGCAACATGAATACCCGATCTCCCACCCCGATTGCCAATGCGCCTCCTGATCCCCCCTCGCCAATGACGGTACAAATAACTGGGGTTTTTAACTGAGCTAACACAAATAAATTACGTGCTATCGCCTCACTTTGATTCCGTTCTTCAGCCCCAATACCTGGGTAGGCTCCTGGTGTATCAATAAACGTTAAAATAGGTAAATGAAAGCGCTCTGCCATCCGCATTAACCGTAATGCCTTGCGATAATCCTCAGGTTGCGGCATACCAAAGTTACGTTCTATTTTCTCTTGCGTCTTACGACCTTTTTCATGGCCAATCACCATTACCGACTGCCCATCCAGCTTCGCCAACCCAGCTACAATAGAGAGTCCTGCAGAAAACATCCTATCCCCCTGTAGCTCATCAAATTGTTCAAAAATACGCGGAATATAATCCATGGTATGCGGGCGTTGCGGGTGCCTCGCTAGCTGTGTTACCTGCCAAGGCGTTAAATGTGAAAAAATATCCTTGGTAAGCTGCTTGCTCTTGGTTTCTAATTTGGTAATTTCTTCGGCTAAATTGATTTTGGTATCTGCACCTACCATGCGCAATTCAGCAATTTTCTCTTCTAATTCCACGATAGGCTGTTCAAAGTCTAGAAAATTATGGTTCATGAGGGTTCCTCAAGATGACTAGTGCATAGTATAGTATCAAGCATCTAAAAAAATCGATTGCCATCGATAAAAAGCATGGGACAGCTTATGAATCCAAGTTATATCCATTTGCGCCTACACACTGAATATTCTATTCATGATGGGCTAATTCAGATCCCATCCTTGATAGACGAAGTAATAAAACAAAACATGCCTGCTATCGCCATCACCGATCAAAATAACTTATTCGGCACGGTAAAATTCTATCAAGCATCCATATCCGCTGGTATTAAACCTATAATAGGTGCAGACCTTTGGTTACGCGATGATAAACAAGCTAAACACTTGTTCCGCCTCACCCTGCTTTGCCAAACTAACCAGGGCTATCATCACTTACTGCAACTTATTTCGCGCAGCTACCAAGAAGGGCAAATAAATGGCTTACCCACTATCACCTATCAATGGCTAAAGGAATTCAACCATGGCTTAATTGCGCTTTCTGGCGCACAAGAGGGTGACCTCGGCCAAGCCATTTTAGCAGAAAATAGCGCTTTAATTCAAAAGTGCGTTGATTTTTGGTCAATTATTTTCCCTGATCGCTATTACATAGAATTAAGAAGAACTGGCCATGCCACAGAGCACGCTTACTTGAATGCGGCCCTGACCCTCTCTGAATCAAGATCGCTACCTGTCGTTGCTACCAATGATATACGTTTTCTATTCGCCAATGATTTTGAGGCCCATGAAACCCGCGTATGTATCCAGGACGGCAGAATACTGTCCGATCCACACCGTCCGCATCTTTACACAGAACAACAATACCTACGCACTCCAGCAGAAATGTGTCAATTATTTACTGATATCCCTGAAGCATTAACTAACAGCGTTGAAATAGCAAAACGTTGTAATGTTACGCTAACACTAAACAAACACTTTCTTCCCCATTTTTCTGTGCCTGCTCCGTATACGGCAGAATCCCACATGGCAGCGCTGGCTAAACAAGGGTTAGAAGAACGACTGGCTCTTTTATATGATAATCAAACAGAAACCTTCGCTATACAACGCCGCCCCTATGACACACGTCTAGAAAAAGAAATACAAGTGATAAACTCCATGGGATTTGCTGGATACTTTTTAATTGTAGCTGATTTCACTTGTTGGGCAAGAACAAATAACATACCGGTAGGCCCAGGTCGTGGCTCCGGCCCTGGATCTCTCGTTGCTTATGCATTAAAAATTACTGACCTCGATCCGCTAGCGCACGACTTACTGTTTGAACGCTTCCTGAATCCTGAGCGTATATCGTTACCAGATTTTGATATCGATTTCTGCATGGATGGTCGTGATCGTGTCATCGACTATGTCACAAAAACACATGGGCATGACAGTGTGGCACAAATTATTACTTACGGTACCATGGCCGCCCGCGCTGTAGTACGCGATGTTGGGCGCGTACTTGGTTTTCCCTATGGATTTGTCGATAAAATTGCAAAACTCATTCCCTTTGAGTTAGGCATGACTCTGGAAAAAGCCTTAGAACAAGAACCATTATTACTCGAACGCTACCAGCAAGAAGAGGAAATGCGTACGTTGATTGATCTAGCACGCAAACTAGAAGGGTTAACGCGTAATGTTGGTAAGCATGCCGGAGGACTGGTGATTGCACCCGGCAAATTAACCGATTTTACTCCTCTCTACTGCGAACCAGGTAGCCCTGATCACATTGTTACGCAATTCGATAAAGATGATGTGGAAATGGTGGGATTAGTAAAATTTGATTTTTTAGGATTAAAAACCCTCACTATTATCCAGCGCGCATTGGATGATGTAAATGCAAGAAACACTACGTCCCCGATTGATGTTAGCAATCTAGCTAAAAATGATACGCAAACCTTTGCGCTACTTAAAGCCTGTAAAACCAATGCGGTCTTTCAATTAGAATCTCGCGGTATGCGTGATCTAGTTAAACGTCTACAACCTGACTGTTTTGAAGATTTAATTGCCTTGGTAGCCCTGTTTCGCCCTGGCCCGCTACAATCTGGCATGGTTGAAGATTTTATCAATCGTAAACACGGTCGAGCAAAAGTGTTTTATCCTCACCCCAAACTCGAGCCTATTTTGCGCTCCACTTACGGGGTAATTCTCTATCAAGAACAAGTCATGCAAATTGCGCAAGTCCTTGCAGGCTACACTCTAGGCGCTGCGGATTTATTACGTCGTGCCATGGGAAAGAAGAAACCGGAAGAAATGGCTAAGCAGCGGGAAGTGTTTTGTTGTGGGGCGATAGAACGCGGTGTCAATCAAGATATCGCTAATCATATTTTCGATTTAATGGAAAAATTTGCTGGCTATGGTTTCAATAAATCACATTCCGCTTCCTATGCATTAATTGCTTATCAAACTGCTTGGCTTAAAGCACATTATCCAGCTGCTTATATGGCTGCAGTCTTATCTTCTGACATGGATAAGACTGATAAAATAGTATTCTATATTGAAGAATGTCGTGCTCTAGGATTGCATGTTGCACCTCCAGACCTTAATCAAAGCTATTATCGCTTCCAAGTCATTGATGATAAGCATTTACGCTATGGATTAGGTGCGATTAAAGGGGTAGGCGAAGCAGCTATAGACAGCATTCTCACCTCTCGCCAACAACACGGCCCTTTTCAAAGTTTATTTGATTTCTGTCAACGCTGCGATTTACGTAAAGCCAATCGACGTGTCATGGAAGCTTTAATTAAATCTGGCGCCATGGATGGTTTTGGTATACACCGTGCTTCCCTGATTGCAACATTACCTACAGCACTGCAGCAAGCAGAACAAACCTTACAGGATAAAGCACGTGGCCAAAAAGATTTATTCTCGTTAGAGTGCGACACATTAACACAGCATATTGTCTATACAGAAGTACCCACATGGGATAAAGATCTACAATTACAAGGTGAAAAAGAAACACTAGGTTATTATCTTTCTGGACATCCTATTCAGTCTTATTTCAACGAACTTGAGAAAATCACGACCTGCCGCTTAATGGAATTACAACACCATATGCATAAGCAAGTCATTATCGCTGGCATTATTACGCAAATAAAAACCAAACAAACTAAACGTGGCGATCGCATTGCTATTGTGACTATCGATGACAGTAGCGCTGCTATGGAAGTGTTATGTTTTGCCGATACCTATCAAAAATATCATGCCTTATTAAACAAGGACCAAATCATTGTATTGCGCGGTGACGTCGGTATGGATGAATTTAATGGTGGTCAACGAGTGATTTGCCGTGAACTCTACTCAATTGAGCAAGCACGTGAACATTTTTCCAAGTATTTACAAATCACCATGCATGCCAATGCTAATCCGGATGTGCAACAATTAGCGGAATTACTCTCCCCTTATCGCGGTGGACGCTGCGCCATTCTCGTGCACTATGGATGTAATGGCGCTACTGCACAATTACAATTAGGCGAAGCATGGCGCGTACGACCTACAGAAACATTACTACAAACCCTGCTAGAGACTGCATTAGTCAGCCAAGTAGAGATGGTGTATTAGCAGGAATTCTCGGTGAATAAAGAATAGCAAGCAAAAGGGAGGTATAAAAGCACAAATAAAGCGCAGGAGGCTGGAAGCCGACGAGCCATTGTGCGTTATACCTCCCTTTTGCTTGCTATTCTTTATTCACCGAGAATTCCTGGTGTATTAGTGCGGGCATCCACGCTAGGTTAAAATAGCCACAGGCGCAAAGGAACGGCGATGAATCGGTGACACCCCTAACTTTTGCAATGCCTGTACATGTTCTTTGGTAGGATAGCCCTTATGCTTGGCTAAACCATAGCCTGGATATTTTCTATCTGCCATACGCATCCAACGATCTCGTACAACTTTTGCTATAATAGATGCTGCACTAATCATAGCTTCAGTTTGATCGCCACGAATAATCGCTTTAGCTGGATAAGGAATATCTGGACAGCGATTCCCATCAATAAGTACCAATGATGGCACCACTCGCAATGCTTGCACCGCACGCTGCATCGCCAACATGGTCGCTTGTAAAATATTATATTCATCTATTTCTTGTGCACTTGCTGCCTGTACACTCCAGGCTAAAGCATGCTTACGAATTGCATGAAATAACTGTTGTCTTTTTTTTTCCGTTAATAACTTGGAATCAGCCAACCCTATAATAGGTTGACCAGGATTAAGTATCACCGCTGCCGCGACTACAGGACCCGCCAAAGGTCCGCGACCTGCTTCATCGACTCCGGCAATAAACATGCGTATTCCTTTATAAAAATCCTGCTAACTACTCTTCTAACACACGTTTGACTACAAAACGTGGTCGCTTTCTTACCTCTTGATAAATACGCCCTACATACTCCCCCATTACCCCTAACCCAAGTAATACAATGCCAATAAGGAAAAACACAATGGCAAACAAGGTAAATACGCCTTCTACCTCTGGGCCTACTATAATTCTACGTAGCAACAGAAAAACTACAAAAAGAAAACTCAAACAAGAAATCACTATCCCCAACATCGTAAACAACTGCAGTGGAAATACTGAAAATCCTGTTACTAAATCAAAGTTATAACGAATCAATCCATATAAACTGTAATTGGATTCCCCTGCTAAACGCGGCGCATGCGCTACGCCCACTTCCGTAGGATTTTCTGCATAGGTTAATGCTAATGCAGGAATAAATGTCGTGGCTTCGCCGGTTGCCGCCATTAAATCGACTATATGGCGCCGATACGCACGTAACATGCATCCTTCATCTTTCATGCGTAATTTCGGCATCATCCATTCACGAATCCGGTTATGCCATTTCGATACCGTAAGCCGCCACCATTGATCTTGTCGCTGCTCGCGATAAGCATTCACTACATCGTGCCCTGCTTCGATTGCGGCAATAAGCTTAGGTATTTCTTCCGGAGGATTTTGCAAGTCGGCATCCATGGTGATAATAATTTCTCCACGTACCCGCTCAAATCCCGCCATAATCGCCATGTGTTGGCCAAAGTTACCATTAAATTCGATAACACGTATTTGCTGTGGCCGTTGCTCATGGAGTTTCTGTAATATTTCTGCAGAACGATCAGTACTGCCATCATTAGTTAATACAATTTCATATGGCTTACCAAGCTTATCTAGCGTTGCAGTTAATCGCCGAGATAATTCTTGTAAATTTTCTTCTTCGTTGTGGACAGGAATAACAACACTAACATAGGGATCTTGAGACATATAAAATGACCTTTTAATTTAAGCCACAAATTATAGTATGATTAACGACATGAACAAAAGAACCATTCGCACTATTTTCTCACGCTTTCGGAAGGCCAACCCCCATCCCACAACAGAGTTACAATATCATAGTGCTTTTGAGTTATTGGTTGCTGTCATCCTGTCTGCCCAAGCTACCGATAAATCCGTTAACAAGGCTACAGAAAAACTATTTCCCGTAGCAAACACGCCTGAAAAAATAGTAAAGCTAGGAGAAAAAGGGTTACGCAATTATATCAAAACCATAGGATTATATAGCAACAAAGCCAAAAATATACTACGCACTTGTCAAATACTGATAGAACAACATCATTCACGTGTACCAGAGACACGAGAAGAACTTGAATTCTTGCCCGGTGTTGGCCGAAAAACTGCCAACGTCATTTTAAACACGTATTTTGGCCAACCCACTATTGCTGTTGACACGCATATTTTTCGTGTCGCCAATCGCATCGGCTTAGCACAGGGCAACACACCGCGCGCTGTGGAAGACCAACTCACGGCTATTATTCCACCTCAATTTATCCACGATGCGCATCATTGGTTAATTTTGCATGGACGCTACGTCTGCGTCGCACGAAAACCAAAATGCCCGGCGTGTTTGATTCGGGATTTGTGTGAGTATAAGGATAAAACATTATCCTAAAAGTAATAATCCAGCTGCGCTGTTACCACATTATCAGCAACACCGGTACCAGAAGGGCCTGTGACATTAGAGCCACTCGAAGTAGCAGAAGCAGCGTAGCCAATATCATGGCGAAACTCTAAGCTTTGCAGCGTATTACGCCACCACGATGTATTAAATACTGCACCCAAACGTTTTTCTGGCAACCCAAGAGCAAGCGCATCGCCACTTTGGCCGTAATTGATACCTACTGAGCTAGGTCGGTTAAACAAAGGAAAAGAATACGCTGCTTCTGTATTAATTGCCCAAGGCCGTGCGCCATGCCCCGAGAAGGTCATATCATTGGGATTAAACCGTGTAGACGCGCCCACATATTCTGCGAGTAAATCCACATGCCCACCAATACTAAATAACCCACGTATGTTATAAGCAGGAACATTATGCACTAGTTGCTCGCTACCGTAAGGAGATGGGCCACCAAATCCATTAAACAAAGGCTGGTTATTGGTATATTGCATACCTGCAGAATCCGCCAAATTACCAATCACGCCTGCTCCCACATTTCCGACAACGAGTCCTTGATCAAACTTATAGCCAATATTCACGCCACCATTGTTGATGCGGCTTACAGAGGAAGCATGACTATCCCCACGGAAAATATAAGTAGAAGCATAGAAAGTATTTGCTAGCATAGGCGAATAACCCAGCACTACAGTACGCGCTTTAGTGCGAGCCAGTATTTTTGTAAAGGGGCTGCTAATCATTTGCGATGAATAAGTACCAAATGGCACATACAGTTGCCCAATAGTGCTATAAATAGGCGATTTATCAAAATTCCCCAGCATAATAAAGGCTTTATTGATAAACACCTCAGAATTAGCAGAGCGATAATTCGTTAATGCTGTATCCACATTATCTTTATAACTTAACTCGAAATAAGCCGATGTCCACTCCGTCGGCCCTAACAAGAACCCGTCTAAACTCACATTAGTAACGTTAATATCACTGGTATTCGCAGCACCACCACCGTTATCCGCATAATAGGCCGCACCTTCTATTACCCCGCTTAATAATAGATGGGAATGACGACCTTCCACATCCACCGTACCCCGTGCCGCCAACTCTTTATTAATATCACTGCGCAATTTTAATAAAACCACATCTTGGTTTATGCTTGGGTTATTAATCACTAAATTAGTACCGGCATATTGAATCGGCACGCCAATATACGGGCCGGTAGAAACAAACGATTGTCCTGGCACATAAATATCAAACGGCATGTAAACATCGGGATCTAAAATTAATTCTTGGCTAACAGATGTATCTGCTGGAGCAGAAGCTTCGGGTGTGACTTTTTCTTGAGAAAGAGGAACTTCTGTCCCCGAACCCGTACTTAATGATGTCTTTGGAGTTTTCTTTGCAACTACTTGGTGCTTTTTTGCAGTAACAGCAATTTTTTCTAATTTTACCTGCGTTTTCAATGCCACCACTTCAGCTTGTAGTTTTGCCAACTGCTTTTCTAGCAATTGTGTTTGTGCATTAATCTTTTCCATTTGTTGATTCGGTTCTGACTCATTCGCAGCAAAAACAGAGGTAGAAACTAGCCCAAGAATAGCCAAGCTCAAAGCCAGTGGCTTTAGTGAATACGACATGCAGGACATCTCCATCGCTTTTTTATGGGTATGACTTTTTTAACCTAGGTTTAATGATGTCCCTATACCGATATTACAGAAAAATCCATTTGCAGGAGGAGAAAAGTAGCAGACTTTTTATACTAACTCAAGTGTTTCTCCTATGTGCGCGACAAAAATAAAAAATCTATAATTCTGTCATCCTGAACCCTTCGCTTCGCTCTAGGGTAAACTCCGTGAAGGATCTATTTAATCTATAATTCATCCTGAGCATTAGCGAAGCAGCATCCTTGTCACAATACAGTCAACAAGGATACTGATCCTTCGCTAACGCTCAGGATGACGGCCAAACGCTCATGACATAAAGTTATTTTTGTCGTGTACATAGGTGTTTCCTAGCGATTCAGAAACTCATTATGATATTCTTGCTCACCCCCAGCGCCATTCACCCGCCACGCAAAGGAATTAGCTAGTACCAGGAACAAGTTGCATGGGAATTGCAGGGCTTGGTGGGCATACTTGAAGCGACCCTATAGATCCACTCGGAATCGAACAAGATGGATTCACCGTCGTCCCCTGTTGCCACTTTGGACCTACCCAATTACATATGGCACGGAATGGCGCTGTGAGTGAAGGACTAGGGATAGTAGAACCAGAACAAATATAGGGATAACCAGTGTTAACATATCTAGCCACACAACCACTATTATACGCCCAGCAAGAATGGTAAGCTCCTGGACAACTATTGGGAGTAATATTTCCCCAATCGTAACATATTCCATACGCCCAGCCATTAGGATTACACCCCGTACCGTGAGGAGCGCAACAATAATGTGGAGTACATCCCGCGCTATAAGTGGTATAACCTACCACAAACATAGGGCCGGTCGGTAAGTCTGTTACCTCGCCTATCATTCCTTGGGTAGTACTGTCGTAGCTAACCTTGTTGCCCCAGTAACATTGGTAACCGCCATTCTGCAAGTTAACTACTCCAGGAAAATTACCTGTAAAAGCAGACGGAGCATAAGGGCTAGATGCAGTTGCACCGTACAAATAATCCACTCTTGCCACTACATAGTTAGCCGGACAAGTCATCATATAAGCATTATAGGTTGATGGATCTACGATAGCAGAACCTGCGTAATTAATGACGCAAGAGGTGATACAAGTACTAGCGTTACTAATATTACAAAGTTGCGCGGATGTTAAACTAGAACAAAGTACCGCAAATGATATGTTGGCTACTAAACTTAACCCTATACCAACCAGAAAACACCACGTCCCTCTGGTTATGCTAGATCCATCATGCCTCATAGAAATCCCTAAGGTTATAAATTTCCCATATACCGTAGCATTTTCATGCGAAAAATAAAAGCACCCTGGCCGTAACCTAAAGCTAGTACAGTGTCCATTTGATTTTGTTCTTCTAGCGCTCAGGTTGCGACACTCACCATTTATCCTGTACACTGACAAGCTAATAAAATAATTCATATTAGTATGTGCACATGCAATTATCCTCTTGGCAAAAAGACATAGCGGCATTACTAGCAGGCGCATTACTGACGCTCGCCTTTGCGCCGTTTGAAGTCTTCCCTATTGCCATAATATCCCTTGCCATACTCCTAGCTACTTGGCTAAGAGTTACGCCAGGTAGAGCATGGTTACGCGGCTTCTTATTTGGGCTGGGCTTATTTGGTACAGGCGTCAACTGGGTATTTACTAGCATACATGTATATGGTGACACCCCCTTTCTGCTTGCCATCATTCTTACCGTCGTCTTCATTATGCTACTGGCCACCTTCCCTGCCTACGTTGGTTATTTATTAGCTCGTTTCTTCCCACATGCCACGCCGATTAAAACCTTTTGTGCCTTTCCAGCCATATGGGTACTCTTCGAATGGATGCGCAGCTTTATTTTCAGCGGCTTCCCCTGGCTACTCATTGGTTATAGCCAAACAAATTCACCACTAAAAGGTTATGCACCTCTCCTCAGTGTATACGGTGCATCCTTAGCTGTACTCTGGAGTAGTGCTTGCATTGTTAACGCCTGGAGTTACTGGCAACAAAAACAATATAATCTTGTTTATCGTCAGTTATTTGCCCTAATGATACTTTGGGTAATAGGCAGTGGCTTATCCCTCATTCATTGGACCAAGCCGAAAGGAGACTCTTTGCACGTTAGCTTAGTGCAAGGCAATATCCCTCAAGATATGAAGTGGTCACCAGAAAGTGTACAGTTTTCTCTTGAGCGCTATTTCAATCTAACAGAACCCCTATGGGGAAAAAATAAATTAATTATTTGGCCAGAAACAGCCATACCAATGCCCCTGCAACAAGCAGAGCCCTTTGTCGAAGAGTTAGATCAAAAAGCCCGTTCTAGCCAATCTACCTTAATGACTGGCATTCCCGTGCACAATCCAAGTGGCGACGGCTACTATAATGCACTAATTACACTTGGCGCTAAACGTGAAGCCTACCTGAAGCACCGTTTGGTTCCTTTTGGTGAATACCTTCCTCTCCCCAAACTAATTCAACCTATTGTCAATTATTTACATATTCCCATGTCAGACATGATTCCTGGCACCATGAAAATGCAACCCTTTATTGTCAATGGCATTAAAATCTTGCCATTTATTTGTTATGAAATCGCTTTCCCTGAACAAGTTTTATCACGAGATAAAACCATTGGCATGCTTCTCACCGTGAATAATGATGCCTGGTTTGGAGATTCGCCTGCACAAGCACAGCACTTACAAATGGCACGTATGCGTGCCATTGAGATGGGTAGGCCTGGGTTATTTGTCAGCAACGATGGTATTACCGCAATTATTGCACCGAATGGCAATATTCAAGCGATTGCGCCAGCTCGTGAACCTTATGTGCTAACCGATTATGTCCAACCGATGCAAGGTAGAACACCCTGGCAACGCTATGCAATGGATCCGATTTTAATCATCGCTATCGCATTACTCATCAGTGCTTTTCGTCTACGTCATCTTGCTTTACGCCGCGAGTTATAGGATCTCTTAATGGAAGAACAATATAAACCCCAAGAGATTGAAGCATCACTTCAACAGTACTGGCAGGAAAAAAATAGTTTTCAAGTCACTGAAGATTTAAATAAAGAAAAATTCTATTGCCTATCTATGTTCCCCTACCCTAGTGGTCGCTTACACATGGGGCATGTGCGTAATTATACTATTGGTGATGTCATTAGTCGCTATCAGCGCATGCAAGGTAAAAACGTGTTGCAACCCATGGGTTGGGATGCATTTGGCTTACCGGCTGAAAATGCTGCAATTAAAAATAATATTCCCCCAGCCAAGTGGACTTATGAAAATATTGCCTATATGCGACAACAAATGTTGCAACTGGGTTTTGCATATGACTGGAGCCGCGAAATTACCACCTGTGATCCCCATTATTATCGCTGGGAGCAATGGTTTTTCTTACGCTTATTTGCTAAGGGATTAGTATACAAAAAAAATGCCGAAGTAAATTGGGATCCCATCGATCACACTGTATTAGCGAATGAGCAAGTCATTAATGGCCGTGGTTGGCGTTCAGGCGCTATTGTTGAGCGTCGTGAAATCCCCTTGTGGTTCTTAAAGATTACTGCCTATGCAGAAGAACTACTTGCTGACTTAGATAAGCTAACCCATTGGCCAGAACAAGTAAAAACCATGCAACGCAATTGGATTGGTCGTTCACAAGGCATTGACCTCGTATTTCAAGTAAAAAATCACGAACCGCTTACTATTTACACCACGCGACCCGATACTTTATTTGGTGTAACTTATATTGCAATTGCCCCACAACACCCTTTAGCTAAGCTTGCTGCCACAGCCAATACTGAATTACAAAAGTTTATCGACGAATGCCGACACACTAAATTGGCCGAAGCTGACTTAGCCACCATGGAAAAACGCGGTGTAGCTACTGGATTATTTGCGCAGCATCCCATCACCCAAGCTGTCCTACCGATTTGGGTAGCTAACTTTGTATTAATGGAGTATGGCTCAGGGGCGGTCATGGCTGTGCCAGCACATGATCAACGTGATTTCGAGTTTGCCAATAAATACCATCTCCCATTAAAACAAGTCATTCAACCCGCGCATAATAAAACCTGGGATTTTACCCAAGGCGCTTGGACCAACGATGGCACATTAATTCATTCTGCACAATTTAACGGTCTTGACTCACACACTGCTATGCATACTATTGCGCATTTTCTAGAAAAACAGCAGTTAGGTAAAATAAGCGTGCGTTATCGCTTACGTGACTGGAGTATTTCCCGGCAACGTTATTGGGGTACACCCATCCCGATTATTTACTGTGCTCACTGCGGCCCTGTCGCTGCACCTGAGTTACCAGTAATACTCCCCGAGACCGTGAAATTTGATGGCGTATTATCGCCAATTAAAGCGATGCCTGATTTTTATCAGACCACATGTCCTACTTGCGGCAAAACAGCCGAGCGTGAAACTGATACCTTGGATACTTTCTTTGAATCTTCTTGGTATTACGCACGCTTCACTTGTAAAAAGCAGGATCAAGCCATGTTGGATGGACGTGCAAATTACTGGTTACCAGTCGACCAATATATAGGTGGTATTGAGCATGCCATTCTGCATCTGCTGTATGCACGTTTTATGCATAAGTTATTGCGTGATGAAGGCTTACTTAATTCCAATGAACCCTTTACCCGTTTACTAACACAAGGCATGGTATTAAATAATGGCATAAAAATGTCTAAATCCAAGGACAATGTAGTTGACCCACAACAATTAATTCAACGTTACGGTGCTGATACAGTACGCTTATTCGTTATTTTTGCAGCACCTCCGGAGCAAAGCTTGGAGTGGTCAGATAGCGGGGTAGAAGGTGCCTATCGTTTTCTCAAACGTCTCTGGGCCTTTGGTTATGAGCAACACGCACTCATCCGTAAACAAAATCACTCGAGTAACACTTATACTGATATCGCATGGGAAAAGGTGACTCAAGAGCAACGCGAAGCTTATCGTCAGCTGTACGAAATTCTCGATCAAATCAAATATGATTATGAACGCCAGCAGTTTAACACTGTGGTCTCAAGCTGCATGAAAATCTTAAATATGTTGACCAAGCTGCCTCATGTTTCTACGGAGGAAGATATTTATCCATATCTGCTCCACAATGGATTCGGCATTCTATTGCGCTTACTCGCGCCTATCACGCCACATATTACACAACAGCTTTGGCATGACTTGCATTACCCAGATGACATTATCAATGCGCCCTGGCCCAAACCGAGCGCTATGACTATTACTGCACAGACCATAGAATGGGTTATCCAAGTTAATGGTAAACTACGCAGCCGATTGCGTTTACCCGCCACTATGGAACAAACCGATTTAGAAAAAACCGTAAAACAAGACCCGCGTATACAACAAAGCATACAGGGAAAGACAATTAAAAAAATGATTACTGTACCAGGAAAATTAATTAATATTGTAACGAGGGAGTAAAAGGTTCATTATTTATGCTCAATATTAAATATATATTTTGTATTCTCACATTTTGCTGCATAGCAACAGGTTGTCGTTTTCATTTAAAACAACCTCCAGTACTTGCTCCACCACTACAACAGCTTTATATAAAAACACCAGACCCCTATGGTCAATTAACACGTTACTTACGTGACTACTTAAAGATGTCGCATGTTACCTTGGTCTCTACAGAACAGGAAGCAAAAACAGTGTTAGAAATCCTACACGAAGATGTAGGACAGCAGTTACTTAGCGTGAGTGGTACACAACAAACTCGTCAATATACTTTGACCTACAGTGTCATTTTCCAGGTTACCAATCCACAGGGCTTGATTCTGTCTCCATCCCAAACCGTGACAAAAAATGCCACATTAACTGTACAATCCAATCAAATTCTAGCTAGTGGTAATCAAACCTCTTTGCTATATGAAAGTATGCGTAAAGCTGTCGCCTCCGATATAATCAATCGATTAGCAGGCAAGGAAATTACCACCGTCGTTAACAAGGCGGCGATATCTACGCCGATTACACAATGAGATTACCCGGCTATCAACTTGATCGCCATTTACAATCAAAACAACTTGCGCCTATTTATGTTATCAGCAGTGATGAATTACTATTGAAACAAGAAGTTTGTGCAGCTATTCGCAATAAGGCTAATCATGCGGGATTTACAGAATATCAGCGATTCTTTATTAATGCCGAAACTGATTGGGAAAGTGTTTTTAATGCTATTTATTCTGTATCCTTGTTTCAAACTAAGCGGTTTTTAGACGTTGACGCGACAGATATTAACATACTGCAAACCACAGGAAAACGCTTAGAAAACTACGCTCAACACCCATTGCCAGATAGTATTTTGCTATTACGTTTAAGCAAACTAGACAAAAAACTAGAAAAAAAATCCTGGCTACAAGCGCTAGAAAAAACGGGCGTTGTTATTCCTCTCTGGCCGCCATTCCGCAACGCACTGCCACAATGGATTAGCCAGCGCGCCAAATCGCATCAACTCACGCTAACAACAACAGCTATTAATTTACTTGCTGCGAGCACAGAAGGTAACTTATCTGCAACCGCACAAACTCTAGAGAAACTAGCGTTAATGCAATTACCCAATCCTATCGATGAACAAGTACTTGCCTCTGTCTTGACGGAAGCAACTCAATTTACAATTTTTGATTTTGCTGAAAACATGCTAGAAAATCCTGCGCGTGCATTATGCATTTTAGATTCCTTATGTGCAGAGGGTGTTGAACCTACATTAGTATTGTGGGCCATCACGCGTGAATTACGTATGCTAGCCACTTGCACACAAGAACAACGCATCATGCTATTTCCTGCACGTCGTCACACAGGGGTTCAACGGTTATTAAAAAAATACTGTGTGCAAGACTACTGGCAACGGTTATTAGCTGCAGCACACATTGATCGTATCATTAAAGGTGTAGAGCCAGGAGATCCATGGGAGGCTATGGCAAAGTTGATTCAGTTGCCATCCTGAGCTTATGCAGGATAATAGCCAGGATACTCCTGAACAAACTGCAAAAGATTAATGTACCCTCAGTATCCTGCTATAATCCTAGAAACGGTAGTTGATCAGGAGTGCTACTCGTTATCCTTTATTCAGCAGCACTCCTGGCGATTGATTGTATACACGTGAACAAGGTAGCAACTATGTACCATTTACACCAAGCAGTAGGGATTTTAGGCGGCACCTTCGACCCTATACACTTTGGTCATTTACGCATGGCATTAGAGCTACACAATGCCATGGATTTAGCGGAAGTACGCTTTGTCCCTTGCTATCAACCTGTACATCGCAAATTGCCTTCTGCATCACCAGAGCAACGTTTAGCTATGGTTAAAAAAGCCATTGCTACAGAACCGCATTTTCATGTGGATGCACAAGAAATACGCCGTAAAGATCCCTCTTTTATGATTGATACCCTTATTGAATTACGTAAAGAGCTAACCAATACCCCATTATGCTTATTGCTTGGTATCGATGCTTTTTTGCATTTTTCTAGCTGGCATCGTTGGGAGGAAATCATTAATTTGTCTCATCTAATCGTTGCACACCGCCCACAGTATCAGCTACCACATACAGGCATTATTGCTGACCTTGTCAAGGAACGCCTACAGACTGAAGTATCTGCTATTTATACCAGCCTGGGTGGGTATATACTATTGCATCCTGTCACATCATTGGATATTTCTGCTACAGACATTCGAAAACAGATTGCCATGGGTAAAAATCCACGGTATTTATTGCCAGAGAGTGTGTATGACTATATCCAACAACAAGGCATTTACAGCATTACACGAGTATGATTATGCAGAGTGAAGAATTACAAACCTTAGCAATAACCGCATTAAATGATTTACAGGCTATTAATCTTATTACCTATGATGTCAGACCTCTTACTAGTATTACCGATTATATGATTATTTGTAGTGGCCGCTCTACCCGTCACGTGAAATCGTTGGCAGAAGCCATTGTTAAAAAAGCCAAGCAACAGGCTGTAACTTATATCAAGATGGAGGGCGAGCGAGAATCAGAATGGGTATTAGTAGATTTAGGTGCTGTCATCATTCATGTCATGTTGCCTACTGCTAGAGAGTTTTACAATCTTGAAGACTTATGGGAACCGATAAAAACAGCAAGAGAACAACAAAGTAGATAGAAAAAATGCGCATACGATTACTCACCATTACCCACAAGATACCGATATGGGTACAAGAAGGATTCTACGAATATCATAAGCGCTTTCCACCGACATTTACTATTGAATTAGTAGAAGTTCCCGCAGAAAAACGTGCCAAACATACTGATATCACCCGCATTATACAACGCGAAGGCGAAAAAATGCTGCTAGCTATTCATCCGCATCATGATGTGATTGCTCTCGATGTTAAAGGTAAATTATGGTCAACAGAGCAATTAACTGAACAGCTGGTACACAGAAATCAACAAGGTAGAAATCTTGATCTGCTCATTGGTGGCCCCGATGGTTTATCGCCCATGTGCTTACAACGTGCACAGCAAACTTGGTCGCTATCGCCGTTAACCTTCCCGCATGCCTTAGTGCGTATTATTGTCGTAGAACAACTTTATCGTGCATGGAGCATCTTAACAAACCACCCTTATCACCGCGGATAATCGAGAAAATTCTTAGTTAGAATAACGTATCTACCTGAAAGCTGTAGCAGCTAAGCGCGTAGAACTCTCCTACTCTGCAGGAATTCTCGGTGAATAAAGAATAGACCGAGAATTCCTGCCTACTCTGGACTAGATAGAGATACCACTGCAAGAAGAATATGGACTTGCTCACGTTGTATCTGATAAGCACGTTGCGCTACATGATAGTATTCTTTAAGTTTATCTACATCCGCTATATTCTGCTTATTCTGTACCGTTTCATAATGTTGTCTTGCCTGCAGCATATTTTCTCGTGTCTCCACGCAAGCCTCTTCTGCTTGCATAATTTTCTTACCAAATCTTTCTGGATCAAATTGTTGCTCGCGTGCTAACGTCATAAAATCCGTCATGGCGCGCAGCGCTGTTCTGCAATCTGTATTGTCCGGGTCAGTGATACGTTGACAATACATAACCTGCTTTTCTAACGCAGCAGGATGCGTCATAAGATAGGAATAAGTTAACTTTGGTTGGCATCCCATTAAAAAAAAAGTAACTATGGGCAATAAAAAATAAAGGATAAAAAATCGCTGCATCATTGTAAACAGACCCTATGACCCCTGTTGTGGTGTATTTGTGTTTTTATTAGTATTCTCAGTCGTTGATTGCGTCTGTACATAAGGAGGCTGCCCTTCCTCAGATAGGATATAAGCGAGTGGCAAGCAAAGCAAGACCACACCCCCAACAAACATAAAAACCACTGTCCCAATCGGCACTGCTAATGGGTTAACACGGTGTTGCATATATTTAATAATGCCAGAAAAAATAAATGTACCGCCAATCACGATACAAGCACTATTAACAAAATTGGCAATGACAACAACAGGCTCCATTAAATTGGCTGCCATGGCTCCGACACTGTCATCGCTCGCAGCAAAAACTCGCCAGCTCAGGCAAAATAAATATAGAAACAGAGATAAGCGCATTAATGACATAATGCTGTTATTATTTCATTACACAAGCGAAAGTACAATTATCTATTAACGCGATGCTATGTACACGACAAAAATAACTTTATGTCATCTTGAGCCCTTCGCTTCGCTCTAGGGTAAACTCTGCGAAAGATCTATCTGGTTGATTAAATAGATCCTTCACGGAGTTTACCCTAGAGCGAAGCGAAGGGTTCAGGATGACACCCATCAGAATTATAGGATGACATAAAGTTATTTTTGTCGTGTATATAGAACGTGACGAATAAAGTACTTGCTTAAATCACCTATTTTTAGCAATAATTTTATCCATCATTGAGAGTATAATAAATTTATCTTATGTTACACACTAAGCCATGGCTAAAAAAACTTGCTGTTAATTATCCGATTCATAATCCACAGCTTGCGTTTCAAGATTATATCACGCAATGTCATACCCTAGTAAAACAGCATCGACTTGACCTTAGAGAACCCTACACGGAAAGAATCATTACTGCTAACACCCCCTTTGAGCTATACCCCACTCACCCCATTCCTTCTACTAAGACAAATAAAAAAGTAAAATACGGCGTTTTACTCATCCATGGCATGTTTGACTCACCCTTCTCCTTGCGTGATATTGGTTCTTATCTACAAAGCCAAGGCATCCTAGTACGCGGCATGTTATTGCCAGGACACGGCATTACCCCTGGTTGTATGTTATCTACCTCGCACCAAGATTGGCTACAGTGTGTTCGTTATGGCGTAGAAAAATTAGCTGAAGAAGTGGAGCACACTTTTGTTATTGGCTTTTCTATGGGAGCTGCCTTAGCTGTACATCACGCATTACATTCTTCTTCGACTATTACCGGACTAATACTCTTAGCTCCCTGCTTGGATTTACTGCATTCGATTAATATGCTCATTCATATTCATCGTGGATTAAGTTTATTAAAAAACCACATTGATTGGTTACTCATTGACGAGGAAATCGACTATGTACGCTATCAGTCCATCCCCCTACACGCAATCCGTGAATTAGATATGCTACTGCAAAGTATGCATAACACACCACAACCTTATGCCACTGTTCCTACTTTTATTGCCTGTAGTGCAGAAGATGAAATCATTGCCCCTGAGACAGCAATTCGTTATTTTCAACATTTGCCTGGGTCGCAACATCGATTTATTTTATACACTGCTAAAGATATGCCTAATCTAGATAAGCGCATTACTTTACGTAGCTCCTTATATCCGGAGTTACACATTCAAAATTTATCACATATTTCTATGCCAATTGCTCCAGAAAATATTCATTATGGCAAAGAGGGGGATTTTTTATATGCAAGCCATCCTGATAATTCCGCTAGCTATGGCGCATTAAACCGTATTCAAGAAAAATATCATCGTTGGCTATACCAACATCATTTAACCAAAACACAACGCAAAGAACTCACCTATAACCCTGATTTTATGTATCTTGCACAGCAAATAGCGGAGTTTATACAAAACAGCACATAGGAAATGCCTATGTACACGACAAAAATAATTTTATGTCATCCTGAGCGTCAGCCTGTCATCCTGAGCGTCAGCGAAGGATCAGTGTCCTTCTTGAATTCGTTTAACAAGGACACTGATCCTTCGCTGACGCTCAGGATGACAGGCTGACGCTCAGGATGACAGGCTGACGCTCAGGATGACAGGCTGACGCTCAGGATGACAGGCTGACGCTCAGGATGACAGGCTGACGCTCAGGATGACAGGCTGACGCTCAGGATGACATAAAATTATTTTTGTCGTGTACATAGAGGAAATGCAATAAACACTCTCGAAGTTTGTGCTGAAAAGTCTCACTGCTTTCGCACCAACCAATACCACAATAACATCATCGTACCAACAGAAATAGCTGAGTCTGCCACATTAAATACTGGCCAAGACCAATGTGAAATATATAGCTGAATAAAGTCAACAACATGTCCATACTCTAAGCGATCCCAAAAATTACCTAATGCCCCGCCTAAAATAAAAGCCAACGTCACATTTAACCAATATTGTTTAGCAGAGTTACGGTACATCCATACCAGAATGCAAACACTCACAATAACCGCAATACTACCTAAAAAAATCCCCTGCCAACCAGAAGCGCTATCTAAAAAATTAAACGCCGCACCTTTGTTATAGGCCAACGTAAGATTAAAAGAGGGCATCACAGGAAGCGCTTCATACGGTATCAAAAAAGCATTTGCCGCATATTTAGTAATTCTATCTGCAATCACAACCAACACAGTCACCCACAGCCACACCAGCCCTGTTGCTGCAAATATGCGTGACAAAACACCTCTACTAAGCATAGGCTCTTGCCTCCCCTGTATGCGCCACATTCTCTACGCAGCGCCCGCACAATCCCGGATATTGAGGATAGGTACCAACATCAGCACGTCTATGCCAACAACGCTCGCATTTAATGTTCTTCGTTGGCACAACTCGTAACCACAAACCAGGCACATCTGTTGTTACCACATCTGTCAGCTGTGCATCCGCTGGCAAAACTCTGGCTTCTGAGGTAATCAGTACAAAACGCAATTCTTGGCCAAGATGATCCATTTCTGCTTTCAATGTGGAGTCACAATAAAGTGTCACCACTGCTTCTAAAGCCGAGCCAATATGGCCTGCGTTACGTTGACTTTCAATTTCCTTATTAACTGCATCACGTACTAAACGAATTTTTTCCCAATAGGCTTGATTCATTTTTGTATCACGTGGCAATGAAAATAATTCCTCATACCAGGTAGTAAAAAATACTGATGCTGGGCGCTTGCCTGGCATATATTGCCAAATTTCTTCTGCAGTAAAACTTAAAATGGGTGCCATCCACCTTACTAATGCTTCAATGATATGAAACATAGCGGTTTGTACAGAACGCCGTCCACGACTATCCGTTGGCATAGTATATTGGCGATCTTTAATGATATCCAAATAAAAACTTCCCATTTCTACCGCGCAAAAATAATGTAAGCGTTGGTAAATCAAATGGAATTGATAGGTGTCATAGGCATGAATAATATCTTGCTGCACTTGATAAGCTTTGTCTACAGCCCAGCGATCTAACGCCACCATGTCTTGTGGTTGTACCAAGTGTTGCTCTGGATTAAACCCATGTAAATTAGCTAACAAAAAGCGCGCAGTATTGCGAATACGTCGATATGTTTCTGAAGTGCGTGTTAAAATTTCATTAGACACACCAATTTCAGCACGATAATCAATGGAAGATACCCATAAACGTAACACGTCTGCACCCAGCGTACGAATCACTTCTTCCGGCGCAATCACATTACCTAAGGATTTTGACATTTTACGGCCTTGCCCATCAACCACATAACCATGTGTTAACACGGTTTTATAAGGTTCTGTGCCATGCATAGCCAACGACGTAAGCAAAGACGATTGAAACCAGCCTCGATGTTGATCTGAACCTTCAAGATACATATCGCCAGGGAAACGTAAATCAGGGTTGGTTTCCAACACACAATGGTGACTCACGCCAGAATCAAACCATACATCTAAAATATCATGGCATTTTATATATTCATCAGCCTCTTTACCTAACAACGCTCGCACATCTAAGATATACCACGCCTCTACACCTTGTTGCTCCACTTGTTTGGCGACTTCTTCCATCAACTCAAGTGTACGTGGATGCAATTCATTCGTTTCTTTATGGATAAATAAAGATAAAGGCACACCCCAGGTGCGTTGCCGAGAAATACACCAATCCGGGCGATTTTCCATCATCGCGGTAATCCGCGCCTTACCCCAATCCGGCACCCACTTCACTCGCTCAATAGCCTGCATAGCCATAGCACGCAACCCTTGTTGCTCCATGCTAATAAACCATTGTGGGGTAGCACGAAAAATTAATGGGGTTTTGTGGCGCCAACAATGCGGATAACTATGCTGGATCTTGGTCGTATGCAACAAGGTGTTTTTTGCATGCAACTCCTCAAGAATCAGATCATTTGCTTTATTAACGTGTATGCCCGCTAATAAAGGCGTTCCGGCAATAAAACAGCCATCATCACCCACAGGGTTATCTAACGGCAAATTATATTCACGGCCAATCACATAGTCATCTTGACCATGTGCAGGCGCAGTATGTACTGCACCAGTACCTGACTCTACTGTCACATGTTCACCCAGTACTACAGGCACTTGTCTAGCATAAAAAGGATGCTGCAATAAAATATTGTCTAACTGTTCCCCTAAGATACGTGCACATTGACGATATTCTTGTACACCATAGCGTTGCATAACCGTAGCCACGAGTGGCTCTGCTAAAATCAAGCGCTCTTTCCCCCCATCACACTCCACCAAGACATACTCTACCTCTGCATGTAAAGCTACCGCTTGGTTAGCCGGCAAGGTCCACGGCGTCGTAGTCCAAATAGGTATGGAGATAGGACCTTGCCCTAAATTTTTTGTTGCTTCCACAGAGAAACGCGCAAGCAGCTCTGCTTCATCCACCACAAAAAACCGCACATCAATTGCTGGTGACGTTTTCTCTGCATATTCTACTTCAGCTTCAGCTAATGCAGACCCACAATCCAAACACCAATGCACGGGCTTATACCCTTTCTGCAAATGCCCTTGCTGTATCATTTTCGCCAGACTGCGAATAATATTTGCCTCGTATTTAAAGTCCATAGTGAGATAAGGTTTATCCCAATCGGCCAGAATGCCTAAGCGCTTAAATTCATCACGTTGGAAATTAATAAAAGATTGCGCGTATTCACGACATGCCAGACGAAACTCAGCAGGCGTTACCTTGCGCCCTGGCTTTCCCACTTTTTTTTCAACGTTTAATTCGATTGGTAACCCATGGCAATCCCAACCTGGAACGAGTGGTGAATCATAACCACTCATAGATTTCGATTTCACCACCATATCTTTTAGTAAGGTCGTGGTCGCTGTACCTAAATGAATGTGGCCATTGGCATAAGGTGGGCCCATATGCAAAATAAACTTCTTCTTGCCTTTATGGATAGTGCGTATTTGCGCATAAAGATCCATGTCGTACCATTTTTTTAGAATCTCCGGTTCGCGCTGTGCCAGATTGGCTTTCATGGGAAAATCAGTCTGGGGAAGATTCAAAGTATGTTTGTAATCAGTCATAATTAAAATAACTCCGCGCCTGTTGTACATCCTCAGCTATTTGTGTGCGTAATAATTCTATATTTGCAAAGCGCTGTTCATCACGTAATTTATCGCAAAATTCGACTTCCACATAACGCCGATATATGTCTTTATTAAAATCGAGCAAGTGTACCTCGAGTAAGCATCGAGTACCATCTATAGTCGGTCTTACACCCACATTCGCTACTCCTGGCCATGCCTGTTCTGCCACCCCATGCACCCATACAACGTATACCCCTAGCACCGGGGTCAATAAACGACGTAAGTAAATATTTGCCGTGGGAAAGCCCCATTGTCGCCCGCGTTGCGCGCCCGGCATCACTCGGCCAATCATGGTATAAGGATACCCTAATAAAGCACGAATTCTTTCTGGATTAAATTTAGTTAATGCTTGGCGTAATTGTGTACTACTAATACGTTCTCCTTGGGCACACTGCGTAGGCATCACTTCACAGGTAAACTGGAAACGACCACCTAACTCTTGCAACAAGCCTATATTTCCTAAACGTTGATAACCGAAGCGAAAATCATCCCCTACAAGAATATGCTTAACATGTAAGCGCTCATAAAGCACTTCACGCACAAAATCTTGTGCATTTAATCTTGCCAAGTAATCATTGAAATGCAATACCACGACTTGGTCTACCCCACAAGCGGCTAAATGCTGGAATTTCTCGCGAAAATTTGTTAAACGCGGTACCGTCACTTGGCTCTGATGGAAAAATTCCATCGGTTGCGGATCAAATGTAATTACCGTTGCTGGCACATGGCGAGCTCTCGCAATGGCTAGCAAACGCGCAAGTAAACGCTGATGCCCTTGGTGCACACCATCGAAGTTACCTATCGTCACTACCCCGCCTTGGCACTGCGGAGTAATGTTATGTAATCCACGGATCAATATTGTCATGTTAGTGATACTTGTTCGGGAGTTTTGTACATTTTATTTGTTATTTACTAACCGCTAAGGCATGTCCTTCTTCCTGTCGTAACAGATTATTCACAACTAAAGTGAGCTTATTTACCATCCGACATATTTGTTCGAATGTAGAATATGCATAATGAGCCGTCATGCGAATATTCGGTGCTCTAACATCTACCTCATAATTACCTAACTCTGATCGCCCTTCTTTTAAAAAATCTTCTATTTCTTCCACTGAAGATAATCCCTTAATACGGAACACAATCATTGCCCCTCTTTGCATGGGGTCTTCAGGGGTAATCAATTCTAGTTTATCACCTAAATGATACTTTAACTGTGCAAGCAAATATCGCGTTAAACATTCTGATTTATTAAAACACTTATCGAAACCAATATTATTAAAGTACGTTAAAAACACCTGCGCTGGAATTAATGCCACCGGTGCAGGATTGCTCGCTCTAAATGCCACTGCTCCGGTTTGTGCCATAATACTAGAATCATAATGCTTAATAGTTGCGAACACCTGGCTAGAATTCGCCGCCTTCCATCCCTGTAAGGGTGGATATCTTGTTAAATCAGCGTTCCTATTTACATAAAAACCAAAGCCACTGCCTGGGAAGCCGCTTAAATGCTTGTATGCACAACCGACAGCAAAGGTAACTGGGAGCGACTTAAGATCGATAGCTCTATTCCCAACTGTATGTGCTAAATCTAGCCCAACAATAATACAATTCTCCCTGATGACATCTCCCACAGCAGAGAATATTTTATTTAATTCAAGCCGTTGTCCCGTACTAAATACGATGTCTGACAAACAAATCATTTTCACTTCTTTAGCATGATCGCGAATAATTCTAATAATATCCTCTGTATTAAATAGTCCCTTGTCATCAGGCTTGATTTTTATGATTTGGCTTTCAGGTATCGGCTTTTCGCGTTCACGAAAATATTCAAAATCGTCAGCCTGTTGTATTGCTCGCCTTAAAACTGAAATAGCCTCTGCCTGATCGGAGAAAAACTCTGTATCCAACATCACTATCTTTGTTTTACCTGTATCCCAATCCCTTTTGGTAGAACGGAAAAAGGTATCCATTAACATCCCTAAGTTTTGTGACAACCCACTTGCTGTAAAAATAAACTCACTCTCATCCGCGAACCCAAGCAGCTTTTTCGCTGCTGCCAATGCTGGCTGGTAACGATCACAATCAAACCAGTGGCCACTCTCTTGTCCATCTGGGTGTGAATCAGGAAAATGACCCTCATGTAATCTGCTCTGTAAGTCAGCTGTTCTCTGGATTCTATTTAACACAGGCTGAAATACGGGACCTAAAGAATGTCCAGCAAAGGGGACAAGTTCACCAACGTTAAACATTTTTGCGGTATAGTGAATAGGATCAATTGCATCTAATTGTTGCGCCATCTCTTGGGAAAACCAAGCAGATTTAGCCATTAACTTCTGCATAAACCCATCTGGGTTAGTAAGTAAAAGGTCCCCCATCAAATGGCTATCCGATAAGGAAAATAAAAAAAAAGGAGCACGTCTAGTCGCATCAGTTGTTCTACTGCCCATTTTATTACCTATTATTCAGAAGGTTATCAGAGATTTCTGCTGCAGCCGTCTGGATGCTGGGGAGTGTTTACAGTTCAATAAACATTCCCCAGTATCCAGACAGCTTCAGTTGAAATTCCTAACAATATTAGTCTATTGCTGACCCTTTCTCTAGTTTTTGCTATGATTACTGGTAACTTTACTAACTAACACATGGCTATTATGACCCCTAACCAACTTGAATGTATTATTGAGGCTGCTTTAATGGTCACAGATAATCCTCTTACCCTAGCCCAAATACAAAAATTGTTCTCTGAAGCGGAGCTCCCTACAACTATCGATATTCACGCGGCATTACATAGTCTTAAACAACGCTATGCAGATCGTGGCATCGAGCTACGTGAAATAGCCAGCGGTTTCCGTTTTCAAGCTAAGGCAGAATTCAGCCCTTGGCTAGCTAAGCTATGGGAAGAAAAACCGCCACGCTATTCGCGGGCTTTTCTTGAAACTCTTGCCATTATTGCTTACCAACAACCTATTACTCGTGCAGAAATCGAGTCTATACGCGGCGTTACCGTCAGTTCTCCTATTATTAAATCACTACTGGAACGCGAATGGATACGCATCGTTGGCTATCGAGAAATCCCTGGCAAACCGGCTCTTTATGCAACTACAAAAGAATTCCTCGATTATTTTAATCTAAAAAACCTAGCGGAATTACCTACTCTGGCAGAATTAAAGGATTTAGATGCTCAATTTTCCAGCTTGCAAATACAGTTAGCATTAGAAGAACAGACCATAGAAAACACACGGAGTGAAAGTGTTGAAGAGTAACCGAGATAAATACTATGAGCGAAAAAATCCAAAAAATCCTGGCTAATGCTGGCATTGCTTCCCGTCGCCAAATTGAACAATGGATACGTGATGGCAGAATCACTGTCAATGGGCACCCGGCACAAATCGGCACACGCATAGAAAGTGAGGATAAGATTGTAATTGATGGTCAAAAAATCAGCCTCATTAAAAGCCAACAACAAAAGCGCCGCGTATTGCTCTACCATAAACCTGAAGGTGAAGTATGTACACGTAAAGACCCCGAACAACGCCCCACTATTTTTGACCGCTTACCACTCATCCGTAACGGTCGTTGGATTTCCATAGGCCGCTTGGATTTTAATACTTCAGGATTACTCATTATTACCAATGATGGTAAGTTAGCCAATCAACTCATGCATCCATCAGCACAAATTGAGCGAGAATATGCCGCGCGAATTCGCGGCGAAGTTTCTACCCCGATACTGGTTAAGTTAAAAAAAGGTGTACGTTTGGCCGATGGCCTTGCCCATTTTGAAAGCATTGTCGATGCCGGCGGCACAGGGAGTAATCATTGGTACCATGTTATCGTCAAACAAGGGCGTAATCGTGTAGTTCGCCGCTTATTTGAGTCACAAGACTTACAAGTCAGTCGCCTGATTCGCATACGCTTTGGCACCTTGACCCTCCCGCCGCGATTACGGCGTGGGAAATGGATAGAACTCGAGAAAAAAGACGTGGACATGCTAATTAGCTAGGAATTCTCGCATCTTGAAGGGGTGTGACCTGTGATTAATGTTATGCTGGGGGTGCTCTCCTGTTCTCAGGAACGTACGTCCCTGTACTCGGCTCTTCTTACCCTCCCTGGTCGAGACGTCCTTCGAACAGGAGAGCACCCCCAGCATAACATTAATCACAGGTCACACCCTCTTGAGGTGTAATGAGTATAGGCCTTAACATTTATATTTTTCTAACAGCGATATGTTTACTTTGCCCATAACTAAGAATTCTAGAATCACGTGTAAATAAATGCATCCCTTCTACTCTAGCTGTAGCTACAATGAGGCGATCAGCCGGATCTTCATGGAACGAACCAGGTAAGTTACAACTTTCTACAGAAATAGCTGGAGTTATCGGTACAATCTGGATATATGTAGCATGAATAGCATCATGTAGCCATGCTAAACAAGCTCTCTCTAAGATAATACGCCGCCTTTTCTCAAGCATGCTAACTTCCCATAAAGAAATCGCTGCTAGGTAAAGCACATTTTGTTGTGCTGCAGTATTAATGGCTGCACGAATAGGTTTTGTTAATTCTTCATTACCATTGACATACCAAATAAATACATGCGTATCTAATAAAACAAGCCTCATGCATGTGATTCCCACTGTACATCCAATGGCGCAACAATATCTCCTTTAATAGTAACGGAACCGCAAAGACAACCAAAAGAACTCGCTGGCGTTGCGTCTATAGGCACTAATTTAGCCACGGGTTTATTATGTTTGGTGATAGTTAATGTAATATGTTTGTTATTAACATCATCCATCAATTGCAAGCATTTTGCCTTAAACTCCCCAGCCGGGATGGAACGAGTAGTTTGTTTCATATAATTTTCCCATAGTCATAATACTATAGTCATATTATAGACGAACAAATAGAAAATGCCAAGATCACCACCCTATCTCTACACCATGCGTTGCAACTGATATAGCCACTCTAACGCGGCTTTTGGCGTTAATGTATCTGGATCAACTTGCCGCAATAACTCTAACGCTGGGTGCTGCACAGAAGATTGGCGCTCAGCCTGTATTGGCACGTGCGCCTTCCCTTCTAATTCCTGCAGCTTTTGTTTCGCGCGCCGAATCACCGCAGGCAACACCCCCGCTAGATGCGCAACTTGAATGCCGTAACTTTGACTGGCTGGTCCGGTATGTACCGCATGCAAAAATACAATTTTATCCCCATACTCACTGGCTTGTAGATGCACATTACGCACAGTAGGTATCTCATCTGCTAACAGGGTGAGCTCAAAATAATGCGTGGCAAACAAAGTAAAGGCCCGCGTAGTCGTCGCCAAATACTCTGCGCACGCCCAGGCCAATGACAACCCATCAAATGTACTCGTGCCGCGACCAATTTCATCTAACAATACCAAGCTTTGTGCTGTTGCATGATGTAAAATATTTGCGGTCTCAGTCATTTCTACCATAAAAGTAGAACGACCACTGGCTAAATCATCCGTGGCACCAATACGTGTGAAAATGCGGTCAACAGGACCTATATACGCTTCGCGTGCTGGTACAAAACTACCGATGTGCGCAAGTAATACAATTAGCGCCACTTGCCGCATATACGTCGACTTACCGCCCATGTTGGGACCCGTAATGATTAGCATGCGTTGATTATCATCCAAGGTAATATCATTAGGCACAAATGGCGCGGCTAGCACAGACTCCACTACCGGATGACGTCCGCCCAGAATACGCATACCAGAAGCCTCCGATAATACTGGACAACACCAACGCCGCGATTCTGCGCGCTCCGCTAAATTCGCCAATACATCTACTTCCGCAATCGCTTGCGCACAGCTTTGCAATGGTTTTAAGTAAGGAAGAATCTTTACTAATAATTCTTCATATAACATTTTTTCACGTGCCAGTGCACGTTCTTGACTACTTAAAGCCTTATCTTCAAATGTTTTTAATTCTGGGGTAATAAATCGCTCTGCATTTTTCAGTGTTTGCCGACGCATATAATCATGTGGCACTTCTTGGGCTTGTCCGCGACTAATTTCAATGTAATAACCATGTACACGGTTATAACCCACTTTTAACGTAGAAAACCCTGTACGTTGTTTTTCCCGCTCTTCTAGCTGTAATAAATAATCACCCGCATGTTCACTCAAGGCTAACAGCTCATCCAATTCCGCATCATACCCCCGCGCAATCACCCCGCCCTCGCGAATTGTCATAGGTGGATTGTCCACCAAGGCTTTTGCTAATAATACATATAAAGCCGGAAAATCTTGTATTGACTGACGTAACTGCTGCAATAAAGGCACAGTAACATGCTGTAGTTGGCGTTGCAGCTCCGGCAAAATAGCCAGACTAAAACGTAATTGTACCAAATCACGTGATCGTGCCGACTTCAAAGCGATGCGTGACAAAATCCGCTCTAAGTCTGCGATAGGACGCAAGGTTTTTTGTAAACTTACATACCAACGATCGGTTAAGAATGCTTGGATACTAGCTTGTCGTTGCTGCAGCGCATGACGATCACGTACTGGTCGTTGCAACCAACGTCGCAACAAGCGACTACCCATGGCCGTCTGTGTCTCATCCAGAATCGAGATTAGCGTATTATCTTCACCACCAGATAGAGTCTGGACTAGTTCCAGATTACGTCGTGTAGCTGCATCAAGAATCAGTCCCTCTTCACGCTTTTCTACCTGTAAGGTTTGAATATGCGGCATAGCAGCGCGTTGCGTTTGCTTAGCATAGTTCAACAAACACCCTGCAGCAGTGATGGCTAGTGGTAATGATTCACAGCCATAACTTTGTAAGTTGAAGACTTGTAATTGTTCTTTCAATAAACGTTCAGCAACTTGCTTATCAAACTCCCATTCTGGGCGTACATGCACCAAGCAAGACGAATAACTTAAAGAACAAGATTCGCTTACCAATAATTCAGAAGGTTGAACTCGCTCTAACTCGCTCCATAAGGCATCCACACCTTGCATTTCGGAGACACAAAAGCGCCCTGAACTCATATCCAAGCTTGCTAACCCATAACAATCTGCTTGTGAAAATACGGCTACAAGCAAATTATCCTGACGTTCACTTAAAAATGCCGCATCACTCACTGTCCCCGGTGTCAAAATACGGACTACTTCCCGCTCTACAGGACCTTGGCTCGTTTTAGGATCGCCGACTTGTTCGCAAATTGCTACGGATAATCCTTGTCGCAGCAATTTGGCCATATAAGATTCTGCGGAATGAAATGGCACTCCGGCCATAGGAATAGGCTTGCCGGCTGATTGCCCGCGTGCTGTCAGAGTAATATCCAACAATGCTGCTGCTTTTTGTGCATCATCGTAAAATAATTCGTAGAAATCCCCCATGCGATAAAACAATAAAGTATCAGGGTATTGTGCTTTAATCCGCAGGTATTGCTGCATCATTGGCGTATGTTGCTGTAGGGGTTCGATGACTTCAAGCATGATAAATGAATCCATCACAATAAATATCAATGGCCTCTATCATCCCATCAATATGTTGAGTAATTCAATGCTTACTTACTACAGGGGTTTATGGCTTTTTTTTCTTGGTAAATGAGGTACCGTATCACCCGTGCTAGCTTGTTGTGATCTTGTATGTCGTGTTGAGAAAAAGGCACCTGCCTCATCAAAAGAACTAGGTTGTGCCTTATGCGTAAGCCATGTTCGATCTGAATGAATGACTGACTACTTTTATATCTAACACCCTATCACCTGTAAAAAACAATTTTCTTTTTGGATTTTGCGCTTCATATGCCGCCAGTTGTATCCGAAATTCTGCAAGTTTTCTCGCAAATTCTCTTGCAGAAGGTGATTTATCCCATTTTTTTTCTAGAGGCGGATACGGCGGTAAAAAAGTTGTCATATAACTTTTCATTGCATCCCTCATCACACCTGGTCCCGATAACTCTATCGTTAAAGGACGCCGGCCATGGAACATAAATTCTGCCAATTTACGCTTGTCATCCATCGTTTGATGAATACTTTGGGAAAGCGGTCCTTGTGTATCCAAATCGCGATAGCGCTCAAAAACCAAGAGTAATGCCCGCTCTAAAATGGCATGGCCTGGTACAGCAGCCATTATGTCGTTTCCACCCTCAGCTCCTTCTCTAGATAGATGGCCAATCTTTTTAAATCCATAATCCACATTATCAAGTTTCAATATGGTATTTTCATCGAGATAGAATTCAGTATCTGTATCAAAATAATATCCCCCCTCCTGACGTAAAATCTCGTACCGCAAAATATCGGATGCAGCAGCTAGATTCTTTAATCCAACCATTTCACGATTAATATAACTCCAAAATCGCTCATACCTTTTGTCTTGCTGATAAAAAGAATCCCGCTGCATACCTGTGTCTAACTCATGTATATCTCGCACCCGGAAATTATCTGGCATGGACATAGCTAATTTTTCCGCTGTTCTTTCATAATGTGCTTGTGCATCTGTCCACAAACTTACCTCGATACCCGTTTTTTTCGCAGCTATAGCTAAACGTTGTATACTACGCAGATAGTGTTCTGGAATAGGGCCACCTACCCAAATAAAATGGATTTTGGCAGGAAACGTCGAAGATACCGGCTGAGTGGCAGTAAGCATAAGATATCTTTCTCTTTTTTTATGTATACTTATTAAGTATAGATTACAATTGCCACACTGGGGAACGTACCATGCATGCTCTTTCTTTATTAGCTAGCCAGCTAGGTAACACACTAAAAAAACACCAGTGGCAGATAGTAACCGCTGAGTCGTGTACCGGTGGTGGCTTAGCTTATTGGTTAACTACTACTCCAGGAAGCTCAGCGTGGTTTGATCGTGGTTTTGTGACTTACAGCAACGCAGCAAAAATAGAACAACTTGCGGTAGATATACAGATTATTGAAAAATATGGCGCAATTAGCGCAGAAACTGCGCGCGAAATGGCAGAGGGTGCGTTAACACACAGCCATGCGCAATTGAGTTGTGCTATTACTGGCATCGCAGGGCCGGATGGTGGTACCGCACAAAAACCTGTAGGCACAGTGTGGTTTGCATGGGCAGGAACCTCCCTACCCACACAAACATGCCTGAAAGTATTTACTGGAGACCGCACAGCAATCCGCCACCAAGCTATCGCCTTCGCTTTGGAATATAGCGCATCACTTATCTTCTAGCGGCAGCAATTAAATGGTCTGTTTCAGCACCAGCACCTGTTGTTACATCAGCAGCAGTCATTGGCAGTTCCGATGATGCTCCTCGATGATACCCACGGCAATACGTATAACAATCATGAATCCTGCGCCCAGCAGCAAACAACCCATCTCTTACTGATGGACCTACTCTTTCAACCAACTTATCCAAAGCCTTAGCTGCGGGTGGGCCTACCACAACATCAACGGCAGCTAATGCAAGTACCCCTGGCGGGCCGGCAACAAAAGCGGCACCAGCCGCTGCAGTAAGGCCATAAGATGCGACAACACTCACTGCACTGGATGCTACTACTTGGTCAACAACATGTGTTACTGTAGAAACATTCGCTTCGCAGCCTGGATTAAATTTATTTTGCAGATAATGCGTCGTACCTCCAGCAATCGCGCCCTCCAGCATAGTAAAAGCGGGTTTAGCTTCTCTACGCAGCGCATATAACACCACTTTACCTATGACGGGAATTTCCAAGAGCCAGGATCTGGCAAAAACTGCATTTCCAAAACCAATCATAGCTGTTCTCAAGTCAAATGCGGCCCATATTTTGCGTTTAAAGCTAGGCGAATTGTTTATTGGCGCAGCATTATCAGCAGCATTGCCATTCCCATTCCCGGTCAATGGCAATGCTGCGCCACTTTCCACATCAGCAATATTGTTATTATTTTCATCATCGCTATTAGGGGACTCTCTTCCTGATGCTAGCATTTTCTGTACTCCTCTTTTAATTTTTCTCTCGATTAAACGTATTCAGTTATCATCCTCTGCTCAGCAGTTCCCGCTAACACTGTCATCCTGAGCGTTAGGCTGTCATCCTGAGCGTTAGCGAAGGATCAGCATCCTTGTCACAATACAGTCAACAAGGATGCTGATCCTTCGCTAACGCTCAGGATGACAGCCTAACGCTCAGGATGACAGCCTAACGCTCAGGATGGCAGTGTTAGCGGGAACTGCTGTCCTCTGCTTGCAAAGGATGACAACTATAAAGTTTACAAATATAATTGTGACAGGAGTTTTAGAACTATTGCCGTCATTGCGATACTGCGAAAGCATCTAGCTGAAGCAATCCACGCAGCAATGTTGTCTAGATTGCCGCGTCGTAAAAAACACTCCTCGCAATGACATCTTTAGCAAGCATACTCCTGCAACTGTTTTAATTTAACTTTTAGGAAATGCCAAGAAAATTCGGCCCAACCCTAAAAGAAACCCTGCATTCTAAGCTGAGAAAGCTTAAGGAATTCTTAAAAAACTCTTGGATATTTTTCCTACTCACTTTAAAAAGGAACTTCTTAATGGATGATAATAAAAAAAAAGCCCTAGGCGCCGCGCTATCACAAATCGAAAAACAATTTGGTAAAGGCTCTGTCATGCGCTTAGGCGATACATCTGCCGTGCGTGATATAGAAACCATTTCTACTGGTTCCTTGTCCCTGGATATCGCTCTTGGTATTGGTGGCTTACCCAAAGGCCGTATCGTTGAAATTTATGGTCCAGAATCCTCTGGTAAAACCACCCTTACCTTGCAAGTCATTGCTGAATGTCAAAAAACAGGCGGGACTGCTGCATTTATTGATGCAGAACATGCGCTAGATCCCAATTATGCACAGCGCCTTGGAGTAAAAGTCGATGATTTATTAGTCTCACAACCGGATACCGGCGAACAAGCCTTGGAAATCGCTGATATGTTAGTGCGTTCCAGCGCTGTAGATGTGGTAATTGTTGACTCGGTTGCTGCACTCACCCCCAAAGCAGAAATAGAAGGCGAAATGGGGGATCAACATATGGGTTTACAAGCGCGCTTAATGTCGCAGGCCTTACGTAAACTCACCGCCAACATTAAACGCTCTAATACCTTAGTTATTTTCATTAACCAAATTCGTATGAAGATTGGCATTATATTTGGCAACCCAGAAACTACTACGGGTGGGAATGCGCTCAAATTTTATGCCTCGGTGCGCATGGATATTCGGCGCATTGGCAACATTAAAGAAGGCGAAGAAATCATTGGTAGCGAAACGCGTGTTAAAGTTGTAAAAAATAAAGTAGCCCCGCCATTCAAACAAGCAGAGTTTGATATTCTTTATAATCAAGGTATTTCTCGTGAAGGAGAAATCTTGAACTTAGGTGTAATACATGGGTTAATAGAAAAATCCGGCGCATGGTTTAGTTATAGTGGACAACGCATTGGCCAAGGTAAAGAAAATGCACGGCAATTTTTAAAAGAAAATGGAACCATTGCCAAAGAAATAGAAACCAAAATTAGAACACGACTGCTCACAACCACATCCCAACAACAGCAGCCTGTTGTAGCAGTAGAACTGGAAGAGGAAATGGCTTAGGCTTTTAGCACCAGGAGTTCAGCTGAATACAGTGTGGCAAGCGCACAGATAGGTATAATGCACAATGGCTTCCCCGCTAAAAGCATGCGGGGACAGGCTGCTTCCAGCCTTCTGCGCTTTATTTGTGCATTATACCTATCTGTGCGCTTGCCACACTGTATTCAGCTGAACTCCTGGGTTAGCGCTACTGTCATGTTGCGCAAAGTAAGATTTATAGGAGAGGCAGCCAAATGGGAAAGGATGAGTGTAGACCTTATACAGAGACTATATCCATTATCGTAGACGGACTTACACTAGAGAAAATTCATTTTATTATTAAACTTTCTGACACAGAAATCATTGCTGCGCAAAATTTAAATGTAAATGCTCCATTCCTAACACAGTACTTGGCCGAGCAAGGCACGTCTTTCGACCTGTTAAAACGACTTAGTTATCAGCTTGCATCTGTTATTTATCCAAACTATGAAAAAATTATCGCGCTCCCTCCAGAATCTGCACCAGGGCTAACATTGCGCACTATCCATCATCATATTCGGTATGCCGATGATCTCCCTGAAGTAGCACAACGCTTAAATATAGGCATAACTCTTTTAGCAAGCTACCTTACTCGCCAAAATACCAACTTTATTGCATTGAAATACTTTCCTTCCTCTGATAATGCTGCCAAGGTATTCCCACACTATGACACGCCTGTCTCCCTCCTTCCCCCACATTCCCCAACCATGCCGCTTCAGCCACCCCCTGGTCCGGTTCGTAGATTACGACCCTTCTTTTTTCGAACACCCTCCCCCTCCCCCCCCTCATCCTTAGAAAACTCACCTAAACAGCAAAATAAACGCACACTGGGAGCATAAAAGCATTGTCTCTGGCTACCCTTCGTCAAATTGCTTTACGCTGGCTAGCGCAACGTGATTATACTGTTGCCGAGTTACAACGAAAATTACAAATAAAAGACTTTAGTAGTGCAGATATCCATACCTTTCTTAGTGAGGCACGACAAGCAGGCTGGCTTAATGAAACCCGCTATATTGAAAATTACATTCATATGCGCCAGCAAAAGGGCTATGGGCCATTACGCATTCAAGCAGAATTACGCAGTAAAGGAATTACCGACGAGAACATTGCACAGCAACTGGATATCGATGATAATGCTTGGCAAATTACCATTACCCGAGTATGGCAAAAATACAGCAAAGGAAAATTACCCCAGGACCTAAAAACACGCATAAAACACAGGCGATTCTTGCAGTATCGCGGATTTACACAAGAGCAAATTGACTATGCAATACACTTATCTGAGTAGCCAACAAATTCGCCAACAATTTCTTGATTATTTTCAGAAAAAACAACATGAAATCGTACATAGCAGCTCATTGGTACCTACCAACGACCCTACTTTACTCTTTACTAATGCCGGCATGGTGCAATTTAAAGATGTCTTTCTCGGCAAAGAAGATCGGCCATATAAACGCGCTACGTCTGCACAGCGCTGTGTGCGTGCCGGTGGGAAACATAACGACTTGGAAAACGTCGGTTACACAGCAAGACATCATACCTTCTTTGAAATGTTAGGTAATTTTAGTTTCGGCGATTATTTTAAACGTGATGCCATTCATTATGCCTGGGAATTCCTCGTCCCAGTCATGCAATTATCCCCTGAACGTTTATGGATTACTGTATTTAATGAAGATAAAGAAGCAGAGAAAATCTGGCTTGAGGATATAAAAATAGACCCGCAACGTTTTTCGCGTTGCGGTGAAAACGATAATTTTTGGGCTATGGGACCCACCGGCCCATGTGGTCCTTGCACAGAAATATTTTACGATCACGGCCCGGAAATAGCCGGTGGTCCGCCAGGAAGCCCTGACGCAAATGGAGATCGTTATATTGAGATTTGGAATTTGGTATTCATGCAATACGATAGGGCTGCGGATGGCAGTTTAACACCACTGCCTAAGCCTTCTGTAGATACCGGTATGGGTTTAGAACGTATTACCGCAGTCATGCAAAACGTACATAATAATTATGATACCGATCTCTTCCAGCCACTCATCCAAGCAGTTATGCGGTTAATTCCCTCTACTCCAGATAAAAACGCGATTTTTTCTTGCCGCGTTATAGCTGATCATATCCGCTCTTGCAGTTTTTTAATCGCAGATGGGGTAATCCCCTCCAATGAGGGTCGTGGCTATGTGTTGCGCCGCATTATTCGTCGCGCTTTGCGACATGGAGATAAATTAGGTATCCCTAGTCCTTTTTTTTATACGCTTGTCACTCATCTCATCGCCATCATGGGCCAAGCGTATCCAGAGCTACGTCAATCACAAAGTCACATAGAACATACTTTACGACAAGAAGAAGAGCAATTTAGTGTTACCTTAAGCCAAGGCTTAAAACTCTTTGAACAAGTTATTAGTGAATTACCTGGCACAGTCATTCCCGGGGAAGCTATATTTAAACTTTATGATACCTATGGTTTTCCTGTCGACCTGACTGCGGATATCGCTCGAGAACGTGGCTTACTTCTCGATGAAGAAGGCTTTGAAACAGCAATGAGCAAACAACGAGATCGCTCACGTCAAGCTAGTACCTTTGCAACGGAATATATTATAGCTGACCATGCTCATCCCCCTACTGTATTTACTGGTTACGAACTCACAGATTCCATCTTTTCTGCAAAAATTCTCGGGTTAACTCGTGATAACCAAGCTGTCGAGCATTTACAAACGGGAGAAACCGGCGTTGTCATCTTAGATCATACTCCCTTCTATGCTGAAGGAGGTGGACAAGTAGGCGATCAAGGCCTATTACGTATACAAAATCAGGCGCAATTTCGCATTACGGATACGATTAAACAAGGCCAGATACATTTGCATCTAGGCCAAGTAGAAAAAGGCATATTACACTTGGGTGATCAAGTCATTGCAGAAGTCGATAAACAACGCCGCGCAGCAACTGTACTCAATCACTCCGCAACCCATATTTTACATAGAGTCTTACACCAAGTATTAGGACCTCATGCCATGCAAAAAGGCTCACTGGTTGAACCTGAGCGCTTACGGTTTGATTTTTCTCACCCTGCTCCTGTCACGCCAGACGAACTACATACCATCGAACACCGTGTAAATGCGGAAATTCGTGCTAATTATACAGCGATAGTACGCATTACCACCCCAGATGAGGCATTGGCTAGTGGAGCTATTGGTCTATTTGAGGAAAAATATGGTGATCAAGTGCGTGTCGTGCAATTTGGTGAGTCCATTGAATTATGTGGTGGCACACACAGTGAACGCACCGGTGATATTGGTATATTTAAAATTACTGCGGAAACCGGCGTCGCAGCAGGCATTCGGCGCATTGAGGCTGTTACCGGCGACTATGCATTACAATGGTTAGAGCAACAAGAATCCAACCATCAACATAAGCTACAGCTAGCCGATGAAAAAAATCGCTTATTAGAAAAACAAATTGCACAGTTAAAAGATAAAGTGGCGCAATTACTGGGTCATGATTTAGCAGCGCAAGCACAAAGTGTCCATGGTATACATGTGTTAGCTAAACGCATAGATGAGTTAGAAGGAAAAGCCTTACGCAATACTGTAGACCAATTAAAACAAAAATTAAAAAATGCTGTTATCGTATTAGCTACTGTCAGAGAAAATAAAATCAGTATTGTCGCTGGCGTCACCACGAATAATACTGAAAAAATCAAGGCCAATGAGTTACTACGGATTATTACTACACAAGTTGGCGGCAAAGGTGGCGGACGAGAAGACTTAGCTGAAGGGGGAGGAAGCCAACCGCAAGCCTTAGAAAACGCGCTACAATCAGTGTATGATTTTGTACGGAAGCGCACATAAGGTAACGTCATGGCACTTATCATTCAAAAATACGGTGGAAGCTCAGTAGGTACATTGGACCGTATTCACCACGTCGCCAGTAAAGTAAAACAAGTAAAAGACCAAGGCCACGATGTGGTAGTAGTGGTATCAGCCATGTACGGCGAAACCGATCGTTTAATTCAACTTGCGCACGCGCTTACACCCGACCCCGACCCTCGCGAATACGATGCACTTGTCGCTACGGGTGAACAAGTCTCCATTGCCTTATTATCTATGGCCCTAGTTGCGAAAAACTGCCCATCTCGCTCTTATACTGGCCATCAATTAGGTATTTTAACAGATAGCGTACATGCAAAAGCAAGAATCATTGACATTAATACGAGTGTTATCCGGCATAATTTAACTCAAGGTTATATTGTGATTGTGGCAGGGTTCCAAGGGGTAACCCACCAAGGCGACATCACAACCTTAGGACGCGGCGGATCAGATACCACCGCTGTAGCATTGGCTGCGGCACTAAAAGCCGATGAATGCCAAATCTATACAGATGTCGATGGCGTCTATACTACTGACCCACACTTAATTCCTGAAGCCAAGTTATTGCCAGAAATTAGTTTTGAAGAAATGCTAGAAATGGCAAGTTTAGGTGCTAAAGTATTACAAATACGTTCCGTTGAATTAGCCTGCAAACATCATATTCCTTTGCGGGTACTCTCAACCTTTCGGGAGGGCCCTGGAACGTTAGTCACCTTTGAGGATAAAGTTATGCAAAAACGCTTAATCTCAGGTATTGCTTTCAATCGCGAAGAAGCCCTTATCGGCCTATCTGGCATCCCTAAACAAATCGGCATTGAGGGCAATATTTTACAAGCTCTGCATGCTGAAAACATTGAAATAGATATGATTACCCAAAACGCGGTGGGTAAAAATGCTATGGACCTCACTTTTACCATCCCGCGTAAAGAGCTATCTAAAACAATGAAAGTTATGGATAAACTAGCAAAAAAATATCATGCTACAGTAATCAGCAATTCCAAAGTGGCCAAATTGTCATTAGTTGGCATTGGCATACGTTCTCATCACGGTATTACCAGTAAAATGTGCCAAACTTTAGGCAATGCGGATATTTCTATTCATATGTTATCCACCTCTGAAATCAAAATCTCTGCCATGGTAGAAGAAAGTCAATTAGACAAAGGCGTGTACGCCTTGCATCAAGCATTTGAATTAGATAAGCTTCCGACCGAAATCCAAGCCCCACTGGAGTTATAAACATCTGTTTTGGGGTCTATACTTAAAAGGTAGGGAATTTAAACGGAAAATAATTATTCAAAAAAAGGATGAAAAAGTGAAAATCCTATTTACAGAATGCTCTAATATTGTTTACTATTGCACACCTTGAAAAGTGGATAAATCAATATTTCCGTTTAAATCCATAACGTACTGAAATATAAAGAGTTTACGGTAAACCATTGGTTGTTGCCCGTTAAAAGGAAGCTGTAACGCGATTAACGAGGCCTTAAGGATGATGGGATTACAAGGTAGTAGATAAAGTAAGATTATAAAGGAGATGGATCAATGCTCATATTAACAAGACGTGTGGGTGAAACAATCATTATTGGTGATGATGTTGTTATTACTGTACTTGGTATTAAAGGCAATCAAGTGCGCATAGGTATTAATGCGCCTAAAGATGTGTCTGTGCATCGTGAAGAAATATACCAACGTATACAACAAGAAAAAAATACAACAACAGCAGCGCCAAAGAGTGAAGAGCTTAAAAAAGAGAAGAGTAAAAAAACGAAAACAGATAGCGCTGAATAAGCCGCATCCTAGGAGAGATGGCCGAGAGGCTGAAGGCGCTCCCCTGCTAAGGGAGTATGGGGCCTAAAGCTCCATCGAGGGTTCGAATCCCTCTCTCTCCGCACATCAGAAGAGAGAAAACAGTTTGTGCTTAATTGAATTAGGCACTATGGCAATGTTGCCCTGTTTTCTGTCTTTTGTTACGGCATTGCTTAGATCTTCGGTTAGATATTATTTATACTGGTTATTATATTTGCGCCCGTAGCTCAGTTGGATAGAGTACTTGGCTACGAACCAAGGGGTCGGGAGTTCGAATCTCTCCGGGCGCGTTTCAATTCCTAATTTGCGCCCGTAGCTCAGTTGGATAGAGTATCTGGCTTCGAACCAGAGGGTCGGGAGTTCGAATCTCTCCGGGCGCGATGAATTTATATCTTATTATCACTATGATGCGAAACTCCGCTGAAACCCGCCTCAAGTAGACCATCTGATTATGTAGGGAATTCCATAATTTATTATTGAATTAAGTCCTAGCGGTGTAAGAAATATCTGGCTGCATGAAAAAATGAACAGCTGTGCGCTCAGAATGCAAAAAGCCAAATCCATTATGACTTCTACACAGTAGCAGTTTGACTCTTGAATGTCTTATCTATAGTGTTATTATGGCTTTCTTGCGATAAGGTTGTAATTTTAGCGTCTTTTAGGCGAGCCTTGCCCGATTTTACTAAGCCATCAAATTCTCTTTGATCAAAGTCTTCAACTTTTAATTTATTGGTTTTGACGAGATTATCTAAGTTTTTCAAGCTCACCTTCGGATCCTATTAAAAATACTTTTTTTTGTGAAAGTACTTTTTTAATAAAATGATTGCTCTTCAGTTTGCGCTGAAACTCTTCAACAGAGTAACAGGTCGGGTTGATTTTGCGACCAACTTGCTCTTCTGCAATTTCCAGTTGTTTATAAGCATCGCCATAAGTTAGCTTATCACCAATCAGCATAATATCAATATCGCTGTTTGCTCGATCAGTATTCTTAGCGACCGATCCATATATGAATGCTATTTTAATATTTTTTATAATTGATTTTAAGGCATGATGCAACTGGTCGGCAATTCCAAATGTTTTGCTAACAATACTTGAAAGTTCAGTAAAAATAGGTGCAGACTGATTGACTTGATAACGTTTTTGATTGCCTAATTGTTTAACAATTATAATGCCTGTCTTGCTAAGGGATGCTAATTCACGTTGTACGGCGCCTGTTCCTGAGTGGGTAAGGCGTATGATTTCATTGGTGTGAAAGTCTTCATTCGGGTGATTAAAAAAAAGCGCCAGCACGCGTTGACGTACTTTTGAAAATAGAGCATCTGAAAGACTAACCGCATCACGTGGCATATATGAGTATTATAATACCCAATATAGGTATTTTCAAGCTGCTGGCTTGTGAGTGCCGGAATACCTCTATGATGTAACCGATTCTCATGAAGCTTCACACTATTTCGGCTTTGGTCCTTTGTTAATAATTGAATCAAATGGTGTTGGTGATCTATGAGAAGGTTCAGTTTGTTCTGTTTGAGAAGATAAATCAGGCTCAACTTCTGCCTTTGCTGTTTTTGCGATATTACTTTGCGGTAAACATTCATCAGGTTTATTCGTATTTGTTGCTGAACTTGCAACAGCTATTCCTACTTCCATTAAGCTTGCTGCCGTACTTTTTTGAGTTTTCAGAAATAATTCTACCCTTGCTCCATGATCTATTTGCCTAATTATGTCTGGTAATGATCTCTCTAGTTCTTCAGTCCATGCTACAAATTGATGCCCATGCGCACCTGTATGTAATGGTATGCCTAGTTTACGAGATAACTCCGCTGCATATTCAACATTAGAATTAGCAGCTGCATAATCAGGATGCTCAAATGTACCACAGCTTAAATGTATATTTCTCTCTGTTAGCATTGCTCTTGGTATTTTGCTGAGTATCGCTCTATTATCAGGTGAAGGTGATTGCGCTATAACCGCACCAAAAAGATCGGGGCGTGAACCGATATAGATACTTGCGGTTCCGCTTAAACTGGACCCGATTATTACTCTATGACTTGGGTCGTCAGGAATGCTTATTTCTTTTATTAACTGAGGGAATAGTTTATTAGCTATAAAATCAATGTATTGATCAATTCCATGTTTATAGTCAATCAGCCTTACTCCCATACCGGGTAAGTTGGTTGATGGGTCTTTATCGAAAGCTATCGCTGCTTCTGCGGACAATGTTGTTTTTAATCCAGGTAAAGCATCAATAAACACAAAAGCAGTGTTAGGAGATAGTTTATTTTCATTTACCATTTTTTCAAAGTGATCCAGAATGCCTGTTATTAAATAAGGTATTCCATCATTGACCACAATGATATCGTCTATTTTACCTGATGCGGGCTTGAACACCTGTATGGCACGAGTAAAATTAGTATAAGGTGAAGTAGTTTGATCAGAATAATGTAAATCATCATGATATTGCTTTGTCACTGACGCTTCATTACGAAGTAGATCACCCGCTTGATCTGAATACAGCGTAGCATGATAGACAAAGTGTCTTGTATCAGTTGGTGTCTCTGTACTCAGCAAGCTAGGCCAGTTTATTGGCCTACCTGAGATATGTGCATGCTTTGAATCAGCACTTACACGTAATACTCTTTCTGGACTATCGAAACCAGGATAGGGAGATGTATGCGTACTGTATTCATCACTACATACACTTTGTGGTATTTCTGGAAATATTGCAGTATTGGTGCTACAAGGAGTCAATCCTTCCTCATCATTAAAGAATGGCGATAATTCAGGTACTGGTTTTTTACCTCGATGACTAGGTTCTACTTGAATATATTTATACACTATTATGGATTCTCTGGGCATGCTATCTTTGTGCCACATTATTCCAGTATCTGGAAGTTCTAATAGTCTCTGCCTACCCTCTGTAGAGCCATAGCCATGAAAATCGCCTTGCAGATAAAGGTCTTTTTTAGTGCCATCTTTTTTTTCTTCACTCTCTGATATGTTATCCTTCGGAAATAAAAAATAAACATTACATGTGTTATCAGATGTTAAATTATCTTCTATAATAGGTGTTCCAATAGATTTTATTTGTTCCCAAAATATTTTAGACATAGCTTCTTTTTGGGGTGCGGATAAATCTCTACAATATTCAGCGTACTTATCTAAAACATCTTGAAATGTAGGTATACCATCATGGCTAGAATAATCTCCCCAAAATTGTACAGGGAGCGATTCATTGCCCGTAGCATCCTGTAGTTTTTTGATAAATTTCTGTGCGATGGTCATGTCAACAAAACCCTTTAATCATGTTACGGTTAATTTTAATTATAGTATTAAGTGGCTCCCCAAACAGGTAAAAAGTGTCATGACTTCCATACATTTAAATAAGAAGCAATGGGATAACCACTGCCGCAGCCCACATCAAGAATATGCGAATGAGGTTTTAGATACTGAGTAAATAAATCTACATATTTTTGTTCTGTAAAAAATGAATCTCGCATATTCACAAAGCCGGCAGCTATTAAATCATATTTTTCACCTTGATTTGTCATGAATTCACCGTATCTTTATCTAGATTGAGAATATATCTAACCCATTCATCTCCTTTGGCTATTTTGTCATAAAATTGTCTAGCAATTTTATTGTCTGGTTTGGTGAGCCAATAAATTCGTGACCATTTTTCATTTTTTGCGATTTCATATAATTTTTCTAATAACAACTTTGCTATTCCGGATTGACGATAATTAGCTTTAACAAACAGGTCGTTTAAATAACAAACAGGCAATATTTTCCAAGTAGTAAAATGTGCGATATAGGTAAGAAATCCCACGCATACATTGTTGTTCTCACTAGCTACTAGACAACCTATGTGCTTATCGCCGGCAAGAAGTTTATTAAAAGTATGCTCTGTTACTTCTGAACTACAAGTTGTTTTATAAAATTGTATGTAATCGTTCCACATTTCAAGCCAAGGTTCTTTGTCTGTATAGCAAAGTGGCCTTATAGTAAATTTATTAGACATGTAGTATTTTCTCATGATAATAGTGTTAAGAAGGCCTGTGTCTACAAAATCGGGGTTAGATGTGTGCCGTAGCCAAGCTGCGGAGAGATAGCGGTAGACCCGCCGAAGTCGGTTATTAGGAGCAGGCTTCAAACCACTCTATGCGGCCGCTGTTAAGAGCAGTGGTCGTGAGCGATAGAGAAAAGGCAATGTAGAGTTTGAAGATTTACCTAAGTAGGCCCGCACTCCCCTCGCCCATAACACACAAAACCCAAGGAATCGTCGATAAAAACACTTACCTCATGATAAGACCCTATACTAATCTTTCCATGTAAATCGGCCACGTGAAATAACCATCCATTAGCTGTAGCCACAGGATTAGTCAATTCAACTGGGATGGCTTGTGCAACCCCTTTCTCATTGCTCTTCAAAGATGCATGTACAATGGCAGCATTAGGTGGATTAGCCTGGAAGCTATTTTTACCCTTAGCCCAATCATTCATTAATTGTGTCATGGTGATGAAACCTGCTTTTCTCACCGGGCGATCGCTGAAATACAACACTTTATCGTCCACACCTTGCAGTGTGAGTGTATAGCCATCATCGGTTTTAGCAATCACACCGGTTTCAGCGCGTAGGACAAACAATAACGAGACTTTTTGTTTAGCTTCTGTTGATACTTTCGTAGATGTTATATCTGCGGTTGCAGCAATGACGGCTATAGGTAGTGAACAAGTAAGGCACGCGAGCGATAAAGATACAGCTAAGCATCTTAGTATGTTCATTCAATACTCCGTATTGTTATCATGATTCTGCTACTTCCTGTAAGTGTAGCCGATTATTTTAACACGCGAAGTAAGCGCTTGACAAACTAGGTGGCGCTAATGCACCCAAATGGTATCCAACCTAGATCAGTTTGCTGCCTATCTAGATTGTCTTAAGAATAACCAACCAAAACAATCACTAACAACACCATTAACCCTAGATCTGCTAAAAAAAGCCAGCGCATAAATGTACCCAGCTTTCTTATGGCCGCTGTATCCAGCGAGAGAAACTTCCCAAGTAAAATAAACTTAACTAGCTTAATACTAGCTTTATTTTGTTCTGCAGTTGTACTCCAGCGAATATTTAATAGATTTAAAGTCGGTTTGTTACCAAATAAATCAACAATAGAAGTCATCGGTAAGCCTAGCGCTTCATACACAGTAGGGTGCATCGCTTTTAATAGCTTAGCAAATCGCCAAGTCAAAAACACCCATAGCCAGCAACCAAGAAATGTAATTAAAAAAATAGCAAAAGCGAGAGGTGGCATAACATTACTCCAATATTACACACCAATACATCTATTCCAAATTATCTCTCATAGATATAACATAAAGCAGAATCCCAGGAACATTCAACACGGACAGCGCGCTTAAATACAAGACGCTGCAAAGTTACAATGGGACGCAAAGTGAATACAGTGCGAATACTCGGTGTATCGTTTATAATTAACCCCAAGTCTTGCAATAAGGGTTGATCAAAACAAGTCGAACAAATTAATGCAACGGTCACCTGCGCAAGAGATAATCTTAAAAAATCACCCTGCAATAAAGTGAGTTTGCGTTGATTAACAAAAAAATCTGGTAATTCATTTTTTACTCGCTGCGCTACTAACACAGCTTGATGATGCAAAGCAGGCACAATTTCAATACCCAATGCCTCTTTAACAGGGGACAATAAAAACGCTTGTAACACTGCCTTGCCTAATCCAGAACCTAAATCAGCAAACACATCGTGCGTAGACAAATTAGCCAAATTAAGTAATTTACTCACACTAGGATAAAGTATTTCACCTGGCTGCTCAGCAAGCTTCGTTTTTTTATATTGATAATGCAATCCCTCATAAAGACTATCCAAGTATTGTGTGCATAACTGCTGATGGCTACTATAAATAGGCATGGCTATTTAGAACGGCGTGACGGTGCAGAACCATCGTTTTTAGACGAAGCATCTCGCAATAGACGTTCACCTTCTTCTACCGCCTTTCTAGCCACTCTTACTGCTTTTTCTGCAGCGTCTCTAACCACGGGATCACGGCCTAGCGCATAACGCGTGGCATCGTGCATAAACTCAGCATAACCCGTTACCGATATTGGCTTCTGTTCATGCCAAGCAGTTACTGCATAAGCACTACCTGTTCCTGTTGCGATAGCTACTGTAGTTCTTCGAAAAAGTCTAAACATAGCACCCCACCCCTATAAATTACTTTATTATATAGTAACAAGCCAAGGAATAAAAAATGGAAAATATATTTTTTTAATCTATACTTTAACAAATAAATTATGGCTGAACTTATGGCTAATAGTCGATCTAATCTTTCATTATTACGCGATTTATCAGCGCAGCAGTTAGGAAAACTACCCGATATTGAACTAACAACTAAGCTTGTAGAACTTCCTGATGACCTCAAGGTCGTTGTTTTAGACTGCATGGATGAGAAGCGTTTACTTGGCTTCCTATGGGGCTTTATCATGCAAATGACTACACCCATGGGGGGAGATTCAGCAGAAACTTCCGTTATCTCCAGTACATTGCCAGACGAACAAGCATGGCTTCATTGTTTTGAAGATCTAGCAAATAAGAGAGTAAATTCCTCTTATGAGTCTAGTCAAATACAAATGTTATTACTTGCTGCCAGGTTATGTATATTGCGACAGCAGACAGTTAAAGATAACGAGCAATTTGATGCTATGCTTACACGTTTGATGATACTTGGAGAATCCCCAGCTAATCCATACTGTGGCTTGCGTATATGGTTATTAATTCAATTAGTATATGATCGCAACGAACGGCAAGAGATAGTTGAAGACATGACAAACAATCTCTACCCAAAAATGGATGCAGGCGCGTTATGGCCATACTTAACCAAAGATGAAAAAAGTCAATTATTGCAAAGCCTCCTAAAGAAACTTGCCTTTAACCCTCACCAATATAGAAAAGCATTGCAAGCTGCAGATATAGATTGTCCGTTCCAAGCCGTTGAGGACCATCAACAGTCCCAATTAAGAAGTGCTGAAGTCTGCAGCCGAATATGGCCTTATTTAGAACAACGGGATCGTGAACAACTATTACCTATAATACAAAATCTAGAAAATGAACCTAGCAAACCCCTGTATTTTTATCCACGTTATCGAGCCATTCTCTGCCAGTTATTACCACATGTAGATCAACAGAATCGACAACCCATGTTGAAAGGAATATTGGATTATTTAGAAAACCCGTCTCATGATGTTAGCTGCCTACGTCTATTCTATGCAACTTGCTGTAGAGAATGGGTACATTTCAACTCAGAAGAAAAACAACAAATTCTCGCCCATATGCTTAACATGCTAGATCATCCGGAAATGGCCGTACGAAACATAGCTTATACCGCATGCAGTCGTCTATGGCCACACTTAGACAAGATAACACAAGCAAAAATACTACATGTCATTCCCCAAACAGCTAATGAAGAACAAACAGATAAAAATATATCAGAACTTACAGCTTGGGCAGTTTTCAGAAATCTATGTCCGTATTTAGATGAGCAAGAAATAAATACACGCATTCCTCTTATTATTGCCCTGCTAGAAAAGCACGGCAAACAAGCTATTGGTTTGTGTTTAGATATGTGGCCATACTTAGACAAACAGATGAGAACTACCATCACGGCTCTATTAAATAAAATAGCCCCATCAAGTGCAGATGCCATTGATGGAAGATTAGGATTAATTTTGACAGATAAACAATGTTCACGCATATGGCAAATAATGCGAAAAACAGGACGCTACGGTGGATACTATCATCAATTAAATAATTTTTATGAAAAAATCGCACAACAAGAGCATGCTCCTACCTTGTTTCGACGTTTTTTGGCATTGTTTGGTTCCAGTAGTCAACCACAACAGCAAGCAGCTTCATCATCTGTTACTATAAGCAAACATAAGAAATAGTCAAGGTTATCTTCATGGACAAATGGCAACGAGTACAGGCTATCGTCAATCAGCACACCTCAGCAGGAGAACAATGGCATACTGGCAACTTCCAAAAACTTGTCACTTATCGAGTATTCGCAGAAAACATATTGGTTTTTTTATTGCAATACATTGGCTTGATGTTTACTACACTCACACCACAACTCATGCCCGTTTGGTTCGCCAGCGGCACTGCGTGTGGATTCGTGTTCTTGCGTGGCTATAGTGTTTTATCTGGAATATATATAGCCAGTTTTTTGGCCTATTATCTAGCCACTTACCCGCTATTTACAACCATAGTCTTTGCCACATTAACCACCCTGCAAGCATTACTTATTGTATGGTTTAGTCGACGCTATATTACGCCCATTTTATTATTTCATTCTCGCCGTACCCTAGGTAAGTTTTTAGTTTGTAGTGGCCTCATTACCGCATTAGCTAGTTTCTTGTTTACCAAAGTTCACCCTTCACTACATTGGTTAACAACATGGCTAGCCAATTTCAATGGCACCTTAATTTTTGGTGGCACACTGATTGCCATTGATAATTATTTTCCACAAATCAATTCGCTAAAAAATATCAATAAAATATGGCTAGGCGTACACTATGGCAGCATACTGGCATTAACTATCGCATTCCTTATTACCCACTTACCTTGGTACATACTAGCCACTATCCCCCTCACCCTTTTATTACGCAAAAAAAATAATCCTTGCGGTGCCATTGCTAGTGTTTTCCTCGTGAGTTTTATGATCAGTTTAGCGATAAGCTTTGGGATACAGTTAACCACCTCTATTTTACTTGTTACCCAACTTAGCCTTGCGCTAAGTATTATATTTTCCTTGTAATAGCAGCGTTTCCACTTCCAAACCAGCGCGCGCAATAACTCGGGTTGCATAAGAACCGTGTAGAAAGGATAGATAATTTCCCATTACATAATAAGGCCGTTGTTTCACAGCATGCTCTAACACAAGATAATCTAATAATCTATTATAGGATTCTGCCACTTCGAAATAAGAGTGATGGCCACTTTGAATGAAAAATCCCATAATACAATTAGCTATGATTTGAATTTTTTCTACCTGAAAATTTCCCGCATAAACAAAAGCACCAATATCATATAAAGTAATTAATGTACGTAATGTGGATCCAGAAATACTGGCAACAAAAGGCAAAGACAATCCAGATAACCCGGCTAATTTCTTAAAAATAGGTTCACATAATTTAGCATATTCCTCTATAGGCATACGTTCTGATTTATCTAATGGAATATGGTAATACTCCATTTTCATTAGGTTAGCAGGGCAAAGCGACTGTATTTCTATTAAACGTTGCATTAAAACATTTATTTTTAATTCTAAATGTGGCTGTTTTTCTACCGCTAATTCAGAGTGAGCATGGTTTAAAAAATCTTGTGCATAAGATAATAAATTTTTTAATCTTTTATATTCCGCCACATTATGTTGCATTGTCGTATCTTGTATTTGTTCGTCAAAACCATCCACAATTAATTGCAACCGCTTAGACATATCACACCCCCAAAAAATTGACTTGCCGGCAATACGGCCTACGCGCTGCCCATGCTCATCGTTAACAGAAACCAAATCAATATCTGGTTGTGTGCCAATTCCTTTCTCCCCAATAACCACTTGACTATCTTCGCCTAACTCAGTGCGTTTAATACGAAAATCTATTTCCTCTGTAGACGGCCATAAAGCTTTTTTAAGGCGCGAATAGTCATTGCCGTGCAAACAGGCGGGAAAAAATTCAAAATAACAACGGCATAAATCTAGTAATGCCTTGATAAACCTAGATGCTGCACTCACATCATTAATATGATGACAATGCAAAAGCAGTGCTTGTATTTTTTCTAACAAAAATTTTATCTTTTCTTTTTCATTCACTATTTCTTGTGACGTGGCAATATTTGGCAGTAACGCACCTAATTGACGCAATTGCCATGAATGGTTTTCTGCTAATTCTTGAATGGATTTTTGGATATACCCAGGTAAATCATCAAAACAACCGTTATCATCTAATGACTTTCTTATAGGCTCTAATACAACGGGAATAAGCAGGGTCGCCACTTCATGTAATACTTGTTTAATTTCAACATTAACAACGACTTCCTGCAACATTGCTGCTGATAGTTTATTTTCAATATTAATGTAATCCTGTGCATTCATTTTGCAACCCTAGCTGGCTTCACACCCGCGCCCAACTGCCATTTCTAGGTTTAAGTATAGCGTGAGGTTTTTTAGTGGGGATTGATAAAGTTAATATCAGTGATAATAAAATACATCCGCATCCTACCCAACTTAGTATTGATACTCGCTCTCCTAACACGACCACCCCAGAAAATAGGCCTGTTAGCACCATTAAATAGGTGGTCATAGAGGCCGTCACTGCCCCCATATTTTGTATTAATACGCAATACAAATAAAAGCACCAACCCGAACCCACTGCTCCCAACCATAGCAAAGCAGCGCCTTGTGTAAGTCCTCGTGGCATAGGCCATTGACTTAACTCTCCCCGTATACATTTGTAGCATAAAAGCATGATGATTGTCACACCCGCTGCAACCGCTGAAATTAATAGTGGGTGGTTGGTTTGTGTGCGTGATCGCAAATAATTTGCTGAAATTGCATAAGAAATTCCAGATAAAATTAATGCAATCAAACTTATTTCACCAGCCGGTATACCGTGTAACTGCTGATTCACTAAAACAACACCAGCCAACCCCAACAATAAGCTAACAAAGTGTGTATAACGTACATGCTGTTTGCCGTTGAAAAATAATATGGCTAATATAAAAGTACATAATGGAGTAAGACCATTAATCGCAGCAGATAAAGCACTAGAAACTGTTTTCTCAGCATAAGACGTTAAGTAAAAAGGCATCGTTACGTTAAATATACCGAAAACAACACCGTCTTTCATAAGACTGGTAAAATGAGTAACTCTTAAATCTAGTAATTTTATTAATAGTATTAAAAATAATAGCCCTACAATCATACGATACAGTACAACATCTAATGGCGATAAACAGCCTAATAAAACTTTAATAAGAGATAATGATATCCCCCAACCAACCGTACCAATAAAAACAAAATTTATCCAATTCTGCATATGAACTCCTTAGAAGATTTTTTGATTACCTTGCAGCAGTTCCTGCTAACACTGTCATCCTTCGCTGACGCTCAGGATGACAGTGTTAGCGGGAACTGCTGATTACCTTGAGAAGGTGTGACCCGTGATTACTGTCAGATGAATGTGATCTGATTGAGAAAAAACGCAGGAATACTTGAGGTATTTCGAGTTTTTTAGAATGAAGATCGCATTCAGATGATAGTAAGATGACTGTTAAAAAGGGAAGTTATTCTTTCACAGAGCCTAACAGCTTGATCAGCATTAGCACTTGCCATAACAACAGAGGAAACTGCGAATAACCTGCAGCCGCATTTAAATGTCCGCCGCATGAAATAATGATTTTTTTCGCATTAAGTTGCCGTGCAATAAGATGGAAATCTTGATCTGAGGTGTAAGAATCATTGTCACCTCTATATATAATAAACTGCTTGGCATTATCTTGAATCGCAGTCCACTTAAATGGTGCATAAAAAAAACTATGATTGATCCTGTCAAATTTATCAATCCCTACTTTCCCAAGAAACGCGCCCACTAAAATAGCAGAAAATACTTGACGATCTGTTTTTTCAAGCCATCGCAACACAAATGCCGCACCCAAGCTGTGCCCTATCAATATAGTTTTTTTATTAATAATAGATTCATAGTATTGGGAAAATACATTCAACCAATTTTTTAAGGATTGATTTTTTGGCGTAGGAAAGGCAGGCACATAACAATCAACATGCACTTCCTTTAACTTTCGCATCATCCACCCAAACCAATTCTCCTCTGGGTAACCGTATGCACCATGAATAACAATTACATTGCTCTTTTTACTCATGATAAAAACACCATTTTCGTATCGATAATATCTAATGTTTTAACTAGCTCTGCATAATCATGGTGTTTTACTATCACATGCCCAAGACGACGTAATGGCTTAGGAAAAGCAGGAATAACTTGATTAGGTGTATAATATAAAAGTATCTCTTTAATAGAAGCATCCTGTATTTTGTCTATGCCATTCACACTTGAATAACTACAGATAGTTGGCCTATAAAAAAATCTTATCCCCGCTACGGAATGCACCAATGATTTTTCTGCACGACCCTCTTGAAGATATGCAGCATAGATACAATCAAAGTAATTTTCTGCTCCAGACAAACAGATAAGCTCGCCAATGCTATCGCCCGCTAATCTAGCTGCGATTTCCATTAACACTGGCTGCCCATTCTCTTGCACTCTAACTTCCGCATGGAAAGGGCAATTATTTATTTTAAGCACGGATATAACCCGGTTAATATAACTTTCTAAAATAGACTTTAACTGAGCAGGCACTGGCACATTAACAATATGTCCAATTTCAATAAACTCCGTTTGATCAGCTACAAATTTCTCTGTCAAACTAAAATGAGTTACTTCATGATTGTGCACCACTCCTTCCAAGCTAAATTCTTTACCACTGATATATTCTTCTATCAGTGCCATAGTGGATAATCTATGCCCCCATAAAATATCATTACCATCTAAAATTCGTTTTACTGAAATCATAAGCTCTGCATGATTATTGGCTTTTCTTACATTAACACTGCCTGCAGCATCAATAGGCTTACACACGAGAGGAAACATCATGTTAGTTATGGCTTGTTGCACTTGCGCAATGGAGTTAACAATAGAAAATCTTGGCAAAAATAGCTGAGCTTTTTGTAATGATACCCGCATTAAATCCTTGCGCCTAACTTTAAGAGCATCAGCATATCTCATACTTGGCAAACCAAAATAATCGTTTAGTCTTGCCGTCATAGGAACAAAATATTCAAAGCCAGGAATTACTGCGTTTATATTAATAATTTTTTGTAATATTTCAGCTAGCTGTAGAATAGCAACTTCATCTGTCGTGTCTATTTTTATAGCCAATGCTGCCAACATCAAGATGGCGCTAGGTACAACACGCAGATCTTGATCCGCGGTGAGGATGATAATGTTGTAACCTTTCCTTACCCCATGTTTTAATAAAGACAACGCAGCGCCGTAGGGCTCGATAAAAACAATATTTTTACCTTGCATTAAAGTATCTAGGCGTTTTTTTGCTGCGATGAAAAAATGTGGCTCAGTTGTAAATGAAATTAATGTATGCATAAAAAAGGATCCTCCTTTTCCTACTCTCTAGAGTTATCATCCTGAGTGTGATACTGTCATCCTGAGTGTGATACTGTCATCCTGAGTGTGATACTGTCATCCTGAGTGTGATACTGTCATCCTGAGCGTGATGCTGTCATCCTGAGTGTGATGCTGTCATCCTGAGTGTGATGCTGTCATCCTGAGCGTGATGCTGTCATCCTGAGTGTGATGCTGTCATCCTGAGTGTTAGCGAAGGATCAGTGTCCTTGTTAAACTAATTCAAGAAGGACACTGATCCTTCGCTAACACTCAGGATGACAGCATCACACTCAGGATGACAGCATCACGCTCAGGATGACAGTATCACACTCAGGATGACAGCATCACACTCAGGATGACAGCATCACACTCAGGATGACAGTATCACACTCAGGATGACAGCTCTAGAGAGTAGAAGAGATTTAAATATTATTTTCTTTGTAGACAATAAACAGGCTCAAACAAACAATATTCATGTTCGTGCGGATAAAAGATCTCCACGATTTTAAAATACCGCTGTACAAGCTGTTCAAATTGCATTTGTGGTGGACAGTAAAACTGACTATTACAAAATTTGAAAGTATCCACGAAATCAAACTGTGTATTCAGCACCGCTAAACGTTTTTTTCCAAGCATGGTAATAGTACGTTGCCAGCCCATAGCGTAACTATTTTTATCATAGCAAATAAAATTTAACCGGCTAGCCAAGTCAAACTGAGACAGGATAGTTTTGCGATGATATTGATTAACAATATCGAAAAAATCCTGATCAATGAAGTGATCATAAGGCTTGACTAATAAATGACAAACAAATAGACCGTCCTCCACGAGCAATCTATGCGCATTATATAAAAACAAGTCAAAATCACACCAGCGCACCATGTTAATAGCATCGTCACCTAAAATTAAATCATATTTTCTTTTTGTCTCTTCTATACATAACCAATTTTCTTTTATAAATGACTCATTACTAGCGATAGGAACTCTTTCCAATGTTAAATATCCCATAGCGCGAATAATTTCTTCCGACCTATCTAACAACGTGACATATAGCGAATAATTTTGAAAAATACTTCTAATCTCCGGTGTTCCCCCATAAATTAAAAAGTTTTCTTTTTGTATATTATCTCGAATTATTTTTTGATAATAAGATGTAGTACTATCCAGCGGCCGTACTGTATACCCCTTATACTTCTGCCATTCATTGGCAATTTGCATAGCGTCATTTGTTAACATGTATTGCATAATCCATCCTCAGGCTGCCTGCTTCACCATAAAAGTCGTGAGCAGTTGATCATAATATTTTTTTACCGAATTTAGTCTAAGATAAAATCCCAACCAAAAATCCCTGGTTTTGTGTGGACGACGTGCCAACTCAGGAAGAATAACTCTATTTAACCAACCATCCGCATGCTCAACATCCAACGTTTCATGTTCTACATAATAAATTCTATTAACGTTCTTTTTTGGGAATAATCGTATTAGCCCTTTATTTAACTGGTGATAATGCGGAGGATCTAGCAATTCAGTTGCTGCCAATAAACCAAAAAATTTCATTTTATTAAAAGAATAAATAGCTAAATAACTAAATAGATTGATGCCGGCTAGCCCCTCCCATGACATAGTAGCAATACACTCATCGCGGTTATACTGCAGCCCCATATCAAATAGTAAGCGCTTAAATAAATTAGTATGAAATTTTCTAATATCACTGCGGCCAGCTTCATCCCATATATTTGTCACTATTTCTGCCTTTGCTTCATCTGACGCACCAATAACAGCAAGCACCAGATAATCAAAAAACTCCACATTAAGCACCGCCTCTCCAAGTAAAAACTGTCGCATATGTTCAGTGCTGGCTTCATCACCAAGATAACTGAACAAAAGATGATTAAACACAGGGTGTTGTTGTATAGCTTGTTTTACCACATGAATAGAACACACTTCTTGATCACAATTATAATGATTTAAACATTGTGCTTTCTCATGATTAATCCATTCTGTTTCCATTTTTTTAAACCGTGTTAATTTCAAATAATCAGATATTAATAAATCATCTTCGCCATACAAAATATCGTAATAGACTTTGCTTAAAAATAAATGAATATTGCGCAAATACACCGTATGATGTTGTTGAAATGCCATAGATAAAACATTTTCTCCCATTTGCATGGTAATTCTCCTTGTTATGAAAATAGATAGGAATATATAAGATCATCAGCCACCCCTAGCACCGACCAAGCATACATACCTTGGCTAAACCACATAACAAGGATATGGATCCTGCGTTGATGCACAGGGTGAAGGATGGATATACGATGAAATTCTTAGTCGAAGATAATTGAACAAATAGGTAATACAAAATAAACTGGCTAATCGTATAGTGAACAAAAAAAACAGTCAACAAAAATTTTCACACTAAGGCTCTGTGAAAGAATAACTTCCCTTTTTAACAGTCATCTTACTATCATCTGAATGCGATCTTCATTCGAAAAAACTCGAAATACCTCAAGTATTCCTGTGTTTTTTCTCAATCAGATCATATTCATCTGATAGCAATCTGCTCTGTTAAAAAGGGAAGTTATTCTTTCACAGAGCCTAATTCCATGTGTTCAACAATTAATTGCACTGAGCGGCGACCATTATACTCATTAATATCTAATCGATAAGCAGCATGTATAGTTTGGCAACGATGATTAGGCCATTGACGCAAATCCACATAAAACGCAATCGCATCGAGCACTCGGCCATTGTCTTTTGATAAAGCCAACTTCAAATGCTTATCGCCAACGATACGCTGATCAACAATACGAAAAACATCGTCAAACACCGGTTCCGGAAATCGCTGCCCCCACGGACCCGCATCACGCAGTAGCTCTGCAGTCGATAAATTTAAGTATTCATGACCTAAACTACCATCTGTCCATACTCGTTGAGACAAATCATCCTCTGTCATTTTTCTTGCCACCATTTGACTGAAGATCTCAGAAAACTCAACTAACTTATTACTTTCAATACTTAATCCTGCAGCCATGGCATGCCCGCCAAACCGCATAATCAACCCCGGATAAGCCACAGCAATATCCGCCAAAATATCGCGAATATGTAAATTTGGGATAGAACGTGCGGACCCCTTTAATTCACCTTTTTTCCCTGGCGCAAATATAATGGTGGGTCGATAAAAACGTTCTTTGATACGTGCGGCAAGAATCCCAATTACACCTTGATGCCAACTTTCGTCAAACAAACAAATCCCATATGGCAATTTATTTACATGCACAGTCGCCATTGCTGCTAAGGCTTGATGATGCATGTCTTGTTCTATACTACGACGCTCCACATTAAGCTGATGCAAGGTTAATGCCATCTCGCGAGCACGAGAATAATCATCACATAGTAAACAATCTATGCCCAATGACATATCATTTAATCGTCCCGCAGCATTTAAACGTGCTGCCACACTAAATCCCACATCAGATGTCATAGCCTTAGTAATATCACGACCCGATACTTCAAATAACGTCAATACACCTGGCGAGCATAATTTTGCGCGCATACGTCGCATACCCTGATGCACAAGAATACGATTGTTGTAATCCAATGGCACTAAATCAGCAATAGTCCCCAACGCAACTAAATCTAATAGTCGCGACATGTTTGGCTCAGGTAGCGCTTGCTGGACAAACCAACCTTGATCAAGCAAATAACGTCGCAAAGCCAACATGACATAAAAAGTCACACCCACACCCGCTAAATTCTTACTGGGAAAGGCATCTCCCAGTTGATTAGGATTTACAATCGCATCTGCCTCAGGCAATGTCGCGGCAGGCAAATGATGATCAGTAATCACGACGCGCATACCTGCGGCTTTGGCTGCAGCCACACCACTATGATTAGCAATACCATTATCAACAGTAATAATTAAGGCCGGTTGAAATGTTTTTGCTACTTCTACTAACTCTGGCGTTAATCCATAACCAAATTCAAACCGATTAGGAACAAGAAAATTCACCTGTTGTGCACCAAAGCTTCGCAGTGCACGAATCGCCACTGCGGTACTCGTTGCACCGTCTGCATCAAAGTCCCCGACAATTAAAATCGATTGTTGCGTCATCAGCGTGTGAGCAATACAAGACACAGCCTGATCAATATTCAATAAAGAGGAGTAGGGCTGTAATTTTTCCAATTCATGCGTTAACTCTGCTACATCATGCACACCTCGTGCCAAATACACACGACGTAATACAGGATGCATATCAGAAAGATAACTACGCATGTCTTCTGACAAAGAACGTCTTATTATTTTTTTTTGCATATATTAATTCTTATGCCTTAATGAACCCGAATAGCCTCTAGAATTTTATTGTTGTAGCGATTAACAGCATGCACGCTCCATATACATGAGATTATCCACGCCAATAAAATTGGCACAAAGAGACGGCTACTACACACAATAAAACCCACAACTATCATGGTTACCCCACCCCAAAATGAAGCATACAGTAAACCAACTGGACCTAGGATAACAGCAAATAACAATCCACTTGCAACACTCTTAAATGGTAAGGAGGAAGAAGCATGGTTTAACATGAGGTGTCCTTTAGTTTAACATTTTGTTAAAATACTAATCTATACCCATTACACCTTGAAATGCGAGAATTTAATACATAGACAGGAACCATGCATGTCATCATTCACTCTAGACGAAAACCAAGCACAATATCAAATTCAGGGATATAAACCAGGTTGCATTCAAATTAATAATCAACAATTAACTACCAGCATTATTATTTCTGCTTCGCAACTTATTACACATTGGCCACCACAACATATCAATGAATTAACCTCTACACACCTATCTCCAGTGCTTGCATTACAACCCAGCATCTTGCTTATTGGCACAGGGATTACCTTGCAATTTCCTGCTCTAGAGACCTATGGCGACTTAATTAATCATGGAATTGGCATAGAAATCATGGATACGGCTGCTGCGTGTCGAACTTACAATGCACTCACTGCTGAAAATCGACAAGTCGCCGCCGCGCTGATTTTACGATAAAGTATGGTAAAAATAATAGCCAAAATCTTCCTTTATTTTCTCCATCTCAGTATACTCCTTTCATTTATTACTTATCCTGGTACATAAAATTATGTTCACACATTTATCCGAACGTTTAACTCGCATTGTTAAAAATCTAACCGGTCAAGGTCGCCTAACTGAGGACAATATAAAAGACACTTTGCGAGAAATCCGCCTTGCGCTCCTAGAAGCCGACGTCGCCTTGCCTGTTGTTAAAGAATTTGTTGACCACGTATATGTTAAAGCAATAGGGAAAGAGGTAATCGAAAGCCTTTCACCTGGGCAAGTATTAATAAAGATAGTACATGATGAACTTGTCGCTATTTTGGGCAAAGAAAATGCTACCCTTGATTTACGCGTTCAGCCTCCAGCAATAGTATTAATGGCTGGATTACAAGGATCAGGAAAAACCACCACCACCATCAAGCTGGCTCGTTGGTTAAAAGAGCATCAGCAAAAGTCTGTGATGGTCGTCAGTACTGATATTTATCGCCCGGCAGCTATTCAGCAATTAGAAACCCTGGCTAAAACAACTGATACCACTTTTTTCCCTAGCTCTCCAACACAAGACCCGGTGCATATCGCCCAAGAAGCAGTTCATGCTGCCAAGAACAAAGTGATTGATGTTGTGATTATTGATACAGCAGGACGCTTACATATTGACAATGACATGATGACAGAAATTCAACGTATCCATACAGCAACTACGCCTATAGAAACTTTATTCGTCGTTGATGCCATGACTGGACAGGATGCTGCTAACACAGCCAAGGCATTTCATGAAACATTACCTTTAACTGGAGTCATTCTCACCAAAGCAGATGGTGATGCTCGTGGTGGTGCCGCATTATCGATACGGCAAATCACAGGAGCTCCCATTAAGTTTATTGGCATAGGTGAAAAAACTGATGCACTAGAACCTTTTTATCCCGAGCGTATTGCTTCGCGTATCTTAGGGATGGGAGATGTGCTAACACTGGTTGAAGAAGCAGAAAGAAAACTAGATAAAGATAAAGCAGAAAAGTTAGCTAAAAAAATCAAAAAAGGCAAAACCTTTGATTTAAAAGATTTTCGCGATCAACTATGTGAAATTCATAAAATGGGTGGAATCATGGGCATTATGAGCAAGCTACCAGGAATGGGCGCTTTACCTACTAATGTCAAAGAACAAATGAATGACAAAAAATTAGTGGAAATTGAAGCGATTATTAACTCTATGACACCCAAAGAACGTCGCTTCCCTGGCCTAATCAAAGGATCCCATAAACGGCGTATTTCTGATGGTTCTGGCACATCAGTACAAGCCATTAATCAGCTTCTTAAACAATTCCTCGTCATGCAAAAAATGATGCAAAAAATGTCGAAAAAAGGCGGCATGATGAAGATGATGCGCACCATGCAAAACAGATTACCTTTTGCTGGCAACAATATCCCCCCATGGCGGGGGGGATAAAGAAGGCCAGGAGCTCTCGTTGAATAAAAGATGGCAAGCTGCTAGATAAGTATAAAAGCACAATGGCTCGTCGGCTTCCAGCCTCCTGCGCTTTATTTGTGCTTTTATACTTATCTAGCAGCTTGCCATCTTTTATTCAACGAGAGCTCCTGAAAGAGGGTAAAGCATATTGCTACTCGCTGAGTAGTCTCGTATAATCTGCTGCCTTTATATATAAGATAATCACTATAAAACAGCATTCGAGTAAGAGGAAAAAAAATGGTAGTTATTCGTTTATCGCGTGGCGGCACCAAAAAACGGCCTTTTTATCATATTGTTGTAACTGATAAACGCAGTTCTCGAGATGGTCGCTTTGTGGAACGTATTGGTTATTTCAACCCCATTGCGCAAGGCAAAGAGCAACGCCTGCTTATGAACCAAGAACGTGCGCAATATTGGCTATCCCAAGGTGCACAACCGTCAGATCGGGTGAAGAATTTAATAAAAACTTATCAGAAGTTAGTATCCGCCCAAGCAACTGCCGTAGTAGCTACAGCGCAATAACGTATTATGCGCCAAGCTGCCTCTGGTGATTCGCAATATATTATTATAGGGAAAATAGGGTCTACTTATGGGGTAAAAGGTTGGGTAAAAATACACTCCTTTACCCAAAAACACGATGATATATTAAAGTATCAGCCATGGTACTGGTTTAATAATAATGCATGGCACCCCGTCACGGTAGAAAATGGGAAGCAACATGGTAAAGGAATAATTATTAAATTAGTGGGGTTAAATAACCCTGAAGAAGCAGGGCTATATACAGGTAAGTTGATTGCTACTGTACGCACCAAGCTTCCAAAATTAAAGCATAATGAATATTATTGGTCAGATTTAGAGGGTTTACAGGTTATTGATCAACAGGGTAGCCACTTGGGAAAGGTGGCTTACTTAATGGCAACTGGAACCAATGACGTTTTAGTAGTAAAGGGAGAACAGGAACACGCTATTCCCTATTTGCTTGGCAATGTAATCACATCCATTGACTTAGCTAAACAAGAAATTCATGTAAATTGGGAAGTGTTATAAATGTGGTGCGGCGTTATTACTTTGTTTCCAGAAATGCTGGCTGCATTACAATATGGCATTACTGGCAAGGCAATAAAAAAACAACTATTGAATGTAGTATGCTGGAATCCACGTGATTTCACACAAGACAAACATAACACGGTAGATGATAATCCTTACGGTGGTGGTGCGGGAATGGTGATGATGGCACCATCCTTATGTGCAGCAATCGCTGCTGCTAGACAAACAGCGCCGCAACCGCCAACGGTTATTTATTTATCACCGCAAGGAAAGTCATTTCAGCAAAAAACCGCTGAAATACTGTTAGAGAAAAAAGCATTGATTTTGTTAGCTGGGCGCTATGAAGGCATAGATGAACGCGTCATCAGCCAGCAAGTCGATGAAGAATGGTCTATCGGTGATTATGTGCTGTCAGGCGGAGAGCTAGCAGCCATGGTTATGATTGATGTGATAACCCGGCTAATCCCAGGCACAGTAGGTGATGAGGATTCTATCACCCAAGAGTCGCTAACATCTGGTCTCTTGAAATATCCTCAGTACACCCGACCCGAAGACTTTCAGGGAGCACGAGTCCCTGATGTGTTATTAAGCGGGAATCATGCAGCTATTGCACGCTGGCGCTTAAAACAAGCTTTAGGTAGAACTTGGCTAAAACGCCCTGATCTTTTAGCCAAAAAGCCCTTGAGCAACCAGGAATTAGAGTTGCTTATGGAATTTGTAGCAGAACAAACAGAGATTGATAGAGGAACCGACAATGAGTAATGTAATGCAAAACTTAGAAGCCGAATTAATGCAAAATGTTAAACCACTCCCAGCTTTTTCTCCTGGGGATACCGTAGTGGTACAAGTAAAAGTAAAAGAAGGGGATCGCGCTCGTTTGCAATCCTTCGAAGGTGTCGTTATCGCAAAACGAAACCGAGGTTATCACTCCTCCTTTACCGTTCGCAAAATTTCTCATGGCGTTGGTGTAGAACGCGTATTTCAAGTGTATAGCCCTGTCATCGACAGTATTGAAGTGAAACGTCATGGTGATGTTAGACGTGCTAAGTTGTATTATATGCGCGAACTCAGTGGTCGAGCTGCGCGTATCAAAGAAAAGCGTATTCTTAATAATAGTCAACCCGGTATGAATGCTGCTACAGATGCAAGCGCTGGAACAGATGCTACAGATAGTAATACAACAGAAGAATAACGCGTTGTAAGACAACGTACTAGACTTTATTTGAACCCTTCTCTTCCCCCCCTTCTCCTCTCCATTAAAAAACAATGGAAGAGAGGGGGATAGTAGCCTGCTTGTATAACACGGAACGCGGATGAACCCCACACCATTTGCTGCTGTCATTTCTAGCCCGCTTGGCCCTTTAGGGGTTGTCATGCAAAATTGCTTGCTTAAATGTATAGAGTTTTTACCTATAGCCACTCCCTTAATCTCACCACAAGATGATCACGCTAAAATAGTAGAAAACGCATTAATCAATTACTTCCTACATCCGCAGCAAATCTTCACTTTAGACCTGCTATTGATTGGTACGTCTTTTCAACAACGTGTGTGGCAACAGTTACAACAAATTCCCAGTGGAAAAACAGTAACCTATGGAACTCTAGCTAAGCAGTTACAAACCAGTCCGCGCGCTATTGGTAACGCATGTCGCACTAATCGCATCCCTATTATCATTCCTTGCCATCGCATTGTTGGCGCAACACATACAGGTGGATATGCTGGCCATATACAAGGCCAGTTTCACGATATTAAAACTTGGTTATTGCATCATGAAACTACCAGACGTGGAACTGAAATAAACTAATCAAGATTTCTACAACAATTAATAAAATAATAATGCTTTCTAATAAACTGGAATGCCGATGTTGTACTTGGCTATTTAAAATATGTAATAGTTCCTGTAATACATCTAACTTTTGATTCAACGCCATGACACGGTTAGGAATATCTAAAAATTTTTTTGCCATCACATAAAAAGGCTCTAAATTGGGGTTGCGCCAAAAAAACTCAGGAACATCCAGAAATTCACTGCTTAAATTAATAGAGCTACGTGCAATAAAAATCTCTCCGATTCTTTTAAATATCGCACGTCGATTCAGTGAGATAATCCCATGTATAGCCATCTCTTCTGGTAAATGGATATTTTTTTTAATTGCCTGCTGAATGGCTTCTTCGAAAGATTCTAATTTGGCAGATTGCGCTAATCCATAGGAAATGGCTAGCTTGACCTGCGGATCATCAGAGTCAAGCGTAATAATATCTATTTTAAATCGCTCATGGGTATCAATAGCAATTTCCTCACCATAACGATAACCAAAATCATCCACTTCAATTTGCGCTACCGGTGATGTAGAAAAGCCTTTGACATACTCCAGCAAACGCTGCTCTTGCCCCTTTTTAAACCCCCAGCAGACAAAGCAGCCATGATTGAAAAAAAATATATCGCCCGGTCTACGCACATTACTAACATACAAAACATCTCGCGATAAACGTGCAAAATAATTTTTACGTCGAAAAAATTGATTTAAGCCAATAAGGTTATAGCTGCTAGCAGTGCAGAAAGAAACGCAACGAAGTAACGACTGTGACTCTTTGCGCATAAGAAGAGATTGTCAGTAGTGTATTTTTATATTGTACAAAATGGTATCAATTACAGCAAGCTCTCATCTTCTAGGATGTTTAATAGACTTCTTGCATAACTCGCTCTCGAGGTGAAAGAGCAAGAAGTCTAATGTCTATGGCCGGGGCCATGCTGACGTTGCCGCTCATCTGGCTTATCATCCCCTCTGTGCGCCCGCGTACCCACGCCTTTTCCGGCATCGGCAAACAAAAGGCTCAAGCCCACAGCCAAGAATCCTAACCCTGCGACAAAAATACCGGCAGCAGCTACTTGGCGTTTGGTAAATAATGGCCGTACTACGGGTAATCGTATGGCATCCAACGCCTGTCTATCAAAAACAAGGTTGGCTTTTCTTAATTCATCAACTACCCATTGGCTATAATGTTTATTTATATAATCAAAAATAACTTGGGGTTTATCGGGAACCCGGTCAATCTCCTCCATGATATTTGCTATGACCACTTGATTAATTGCACCCACATAGGCACATACAATTTCGTAGATTCTTGCTTGGGGTTGCGCCAGTGGCCATGTTAGTAAAGATGCAATCTCTGGCTTTATCTGTCCATCCTTACCCAATAATTCAGCTATTCCTATTTTAGTAATTTTACGTTCCCAAGCCTCAACCATCAGTACGTCATTTTCCGTAGTAAATGTATTAACATCGCCTTGTGATCGCAGCTGCACAAGATTTAGAATAGATGAAAATCTATCACTTAACTCTTTAATATCCTCCTCCGGCAACAAGCAAGGAAATTCATCAAAAATCCGCATAGTTAAGCCTGAATTGTTTAGCGCTTTTATACTCTCTCGGCAACACCGATTTTGCAATCCTGGATCTGCTGTAAATGCTGCGGATAAAATACTTATAAAAGATTGTCGCGCCTGTGCCATAACTCACCTCTGTTTTCATAGTAAACAATGTTGCGGTTCAGGAGTTCCACTCACCCCCGTCGTGCACGAAAAAAATCGGATAATATTTCGCCGCATGACTCCGCCATCAATCCACCTGCATAATCAACACGGTGATTCCATTTGCCTGTGTCCAAAACACGTAATACACTCACCACTGCACCCGCCTTAGGATCCACAGCACCAAATACTAATCGTTTTACTCGTGCATGTACCAGCGCTCCCACACACATCAGGCATGGCTCCAGTGTTACATAAAGGGTTGTATTCACCAAGCGGTAATTACCTAGGTGTTTAGCGGCAGCACGCAAAGCGATCACTTCTGCATGGGCTGTTGGATCATGTTGCATAATGGGTTGATTCCAACCTTCCCCTATCGCCACCCCCTCTGCTGTTACCAGCATGGCTCCCACCGGCACTTCTTGTTGCTTAGCCGCATACTGTGCTAGCGTTAGTGCCTTTTGCATCCAATGTTGATCACGTTCGGAAAACATACTCGCAAATATCTACTCCCACTCAATCGTAGCCGGTGGCTTATTTGAAATATCGTAAGTAACCCGCGATATCCCAGTCACTTCATTGGTAATACGATTAGCAATGGTTTCTAACACGTCGTAAGGCAACCGTGCCCAGTGTGCCGTCATAAAATCCATGGTTTCCACCGCACGAATAGCAATAACATACTCATAATGCCGTGCATCGCCAATCACACCTACCGACTTAACCGGTAAAAATACTGCAAATGCCTGTGCAACTTGGTAATAAAGCTCTGCACGTTGTAACTCTTCAATTAAAATAGCATCGGCCTTTTGCAACTTCACCACATAGTCTTGGTTCACCGCTCCTAACACACGCACTGCTAATCCTGGCCCTGGAAAAGGATGACGATAGACCCACTCATATGGTAACCCTAATTCAACACCGATGTTTCGCACTTCGTCTTTAAATAATTCACGCAATGGTTCGAGTAATTGCAATTGCATATGCTCGGGTAATCCACCTACATTATGATGCGACTTAATCACATGTGCATTCCCCGTTTTTGTTGCCGCGGATTCAATCACATCAGGATAAATCGTTCCTTGTGCCAACCAAGTCACTCCAGGGATTTTCTTTGACTCTGCTTCAAAAATATCTATAAATAATTTACCGACAATTTTACGTTTTTGTTCCGGGTCTGCTATATTTGCAAGCGCAGAAAAAAATTGCGCTTGTGCCTCAACAGTAAGCAAACGAATACCAATATGCTTAGCAAACAAGGCTTGCACTTGTGCAGCCTCATTAAGCCGCAATAACCCGGTATCGACAAAGACACAGGTTAATTGCTCGCCAATCGCTTTGTGAATTAACGTCGCAGCCACAGCAGAATCAACGCCACCGGATAACCCTAAAATTACCTTATCATTGCCCACTTGTTCACGAATACGCTGAATCGCTTCTCCAATAATGTTTTTTGGTGTCCATAGCGGTGAGCATTGACAAGTTTCCAGTAAAAAACGCTGCAGAACGCGTTGCCCCTGCCGGGTGTGTGATACCTCAGGATGAAATTGTATCCCATAAAAACGCCGCTGCTCATCCGCCATCACAGCAATAGGACAAGTGGCTGTGCTGGCTACGCAGGTAAATCCATCTGGCAACTGTGTAACTTGATCACCGTGACTCATCCATACATCCAACACCGATTGACCTTGCTGATCCACCCTGTCTTCAATATCAGCAAATAAAGTTGATGTCGCTAATAAGGTTACTGCTGCATAACCAAATTCACGTTTTTCTACTTGTTCTACACGTCCACCTAATTGTTCCGCCATGGCTTGCATGCCATAGCAAATACCTAATACTGGGCAACCCCATTGCAACACGACATCAGGTACGCGTGGTGTCAGTGCTTGCGTAACACTTTCTGGTCCGCCTGATAAAATGATTCCTGCTGGAGCAAACTCATGAATCACTTGTGCAGATACATGCGCCGGATGTATTTCTGAATAAACCCCCAGTTCACGAATACGTCGTGCAATAAGCTGTGTATATTGCGAACCAAAGTCGAGAATTAAAATACGTTGTGCATGTATATTCACAAATACTTTTCATCCATATGGTAATTGGGCGCTTCTTTAATAATTTGCACATCATGGACATGACTTTCTCGTGTCCCCGAATGCGTTACGCGCACAAAAAGAGCCTGTTCGCGTAATGTTGCAATATCTGCGCAACCGGTATATCCCATTCCAGAGCGCAAACCACCGATTAATTGATTAATGATATTCACCAAGCTACCCTTATACGGAACGCGACCTTCAATCCCTTCTGGCACTAACTTCTCCGCTTGCTCAGCCACTTCATCTTGGAAATAACGATCACTAGAACCGTGACGTTGCGCCATCGCTCCCAACGATCCCATGCCACGATAAGCTTTATAAGAACGACCATGATACAACTCCACTTCGCCAGGCGCCTCATCTGTGCCAGCAAATAAGCTGCCCATCATCACTGCATGCGCGCCTGCTGCCAAGGCTTTACATACATCACCGGAATAGCGAATGCCACCGTCTGCCACTACACCAATTGGCGTACCTAACAAGGCTTCTTTTACCTTGGCGATCGCAGTAATTTGCGGCACACCTACGCCGGTTACAATACGCGTGGTACAAATCGAACCAGGGCCAATTCCTACCTTTACGACATCTGCCCCTGCTGCGACTAATGCTTTAGCTGCATCAGCTGTAGCAATATTTCCTGCCATCACCGGTGTAGCAGGAAAATGCCGTTTAATCCAACGCACGCGATCTAACACGCCTTTGGAATGGCCGTGTGCCGTATCGACCACTAAAATATCCACGCCAGCAGCAACTAAAGCAGTAATGCGTTCTTCTGCATCCCCTGCAACTCCCACCGCTGCTCCTACACGTAATTGCCCTAATTGATCCTTGCAGGCAAAAGGTTTTTCTTGTTCTTTGAGAATATCTTTTACTGTAATCATACCGCGCAGCTGAAAATCCTCATTAATCACCAGCACTTTCTCAATACGGTGCTTATGCAATAGACGCTTCACTGTTTCTCTATCTGCTGCTTCTTTGACTGTCACTAAACGTTTTTTCGGTGTCATGAGATTTGCAATGGGTTGATCTAGGTTGGTTTCAAAGCGTAAATCACGACTGGTAATAATACCCACTAACTGATTACCATTTTCCACCACCGGAAAGGCACGTAAATTATGGGTTTTTGTTAGCTTGAGAATGTCGCGCACCGTAGCCATAGGTGAAACGGTAATGGGGTCTTTCACTACGCCGCTTTCGAATTTTTTTACTTTTCGTACTTCCACGGCTTGTTGTTCTACTGGCATGTTTTTATGAACAACCCCTAACCCGCCTTCCTGCGCCATCGCAATAGCTAAGCGTGCTTCTGTTACGGTGTCCATAGCTGCAGATAATAACGGGATATTTAACACGATATCTGGCGTTAACTGGGTTCTGAGGTCAACATCTTTTGGCAATACTGAGGATTCGCCCGGCAATAATAAGACATCGTCAAATGTCAAAGCAGCTTCCAGTTGAGCTAAGCGCATGCACACCCCCGGAAATAGTAGATAAAATTAACCGGTTATTATACATGAAAACAGGGGAGAGAAGCGACTAGTACAACGATTCACCAGGAATTCTCGGTGAATAAAGAATAGCAAGCAAAAGGGCGGTATAAAAGCACAATGGCTCGTCGGCTTCCAGCCTTCTGCGCTTTATTTGTGCTTTTATACCGCCCTTTTGCTTGCTATTCTTTATTCACCGAGAATTCCTGACGATTCACGTTAGTGACATATAGAAATGTCCGGTTCTGTAACACGTAAATTGTCCGTTCACATAAAGCTAAACATTGGGTGTAAATGGGTGACATTGCGGTTGATTTATTGGGTGGAATTGGGTGTATAATTGGGTGATATGATAAACACATCAACACTCAACATTACACCAGAGATACTTTCACTCATTGCTGAAATTGATGAGTTTAAGGGCACATGGCGCGCCCTTGGCACTCTCGCACCCGAGAGGTTAGCCTCATTACGACATGTAGCCACAATTGAAAGTATAGGCTCATCAACCCGTATAGAAGGCAGCAAGCTTTCTGATCGCGAAGTGGATAGACTCTTATCCAACCTGGAAATTCATTCATTCGCAAGCCGTGACGAACAAGAAGTTGGCGGCTATGCGAAAACTATGGAACTTGTATTTGAGTCATACAATGAAATCACATTAACCGAAAATCACATCAAGCAACTACACCGAGATTTATTGTCATTTAGCGACAAAGACGAAAAGCACAGAGGTAATTATAAAACTTCATCTAATAGTGTCGCTGCATTTGACGCGAAAGGGAAGCAAATTGGCATTTTTTTTGAAACTGCCACCCCATTTGATACGCCACCAGGATATGTTTACGTACCTTATTCCTCACTAGAAAGTATCATTGAACAAAATAAAGAAAATTATTATCTG
>Ga0155554_122_pt3 | contig 86354 bp, 84 predicted proteins | sample RifCSPhighO2_12_FD_107211 | JGI IMG/M metagenome (GOLD analysis project Ga0155554, IMG submission 107211) | Gammaproteobacteria bacterium RIFCSPHIGHO2_12_FULL_41_20 | reverse complement strand
CTACACGTTTTTTTTCTGTCATAGGACTCCCCTCACCCTCTCCCCTCGTAAACAACACTCCGGGAGAGGGGATTATATGAATGTTTCCTCTCTACTGCTTGCGTAATATATTAATGTCGAAAACAACGTTTACCTGTCAACACCATCACTAAACCATGCTCATCGCAAGCTGCGATCACCTCTGCATCACGCATAGAGCCTCCCGATTGAATAATAGCGGGAATACCTGTCGGCGCAATTTTATCAATGCTATCACGAAAAGGAAAAAAAGCATCAGAAGCTAAAATTAACTCAGATGCTTGCTCTGAACTAGCTTGCATTTTCCTAATCGCCAACTCTACCGCATCCACACGCGACACTTGCCCAACTCCAACCCCAACGGTCACATGTGCATTTGCAATTAAAATTGCATTAGATTTCATATGTTTTAACACCCGCCATGCAAATAACATCGCCATTAACTGCTGCTGACTAGGTTTAACACGTGTCACCACTTGCAAATCTGTCTCTGTCAACATTGCTGTATCTTTACCCTGAACTAACACGGCTCCTTCTATATACTTCATTTCATAGGTAACTGGCGTGTAAACAGGCACGGCTAATACACGTAAATTAGGTTTCGCTGCCAGTATAGATAAAGCAGCCGCATCATAACTAGGTGCTATAATCACTTCCATAAAAATCTGCGCCATCTGTTCTGCTACGGCCTGAGTACAAGGTCGGTTCAATGCAACAATGCCACCAAAAGCTGACACTGCATCAGCATGTAATGCTAAGGTGAAAGCATGAGAAATATCGGAAGATTCCGCTGCACCACACGGATTGGCATGCTTCACAATCACACACGCAGGCTGCGCAAATTCCCGCACGCAATTCCATGCTGCATCAGCATCTACCAAATTGTTATAAGATAAGGGTTTGCCTTGATGTTGAATAGCTGATAATAAACCGGATGTAGTACTACTGATACGGTAAGCACAAGCACGTTGTTGTGGATTTTCTCCATAGCGTAACTCAGCGTGTTTTTCTAGAGATAAAGTTAACTGGCTAGGAAATGCATGGCTAGGGTCAGCCACTGCAAGATTATCACTCCGCAAAACAGCGTTCCTCACAATGACATCCTGTTGTAAATACGCACTAATCGTCGCATCATAGGCCGCTGTATGTGTAAATGCCTTGACGGCTAAATAACGCCGAGTTGCTAAACGGATTCCCTGATACGTCTGTAACTCGTCTAAGATCAGGCTATAATCCTGTGGATCGACAACTACCACCACCCAAGCAAAATTCTTGGCTGCAGCGCGAATCATCGTTGGGCCACCAACATCAATTTTCTCTATCGCTTCTGACAACGTGACCCCTGGTTTTTTAATGGTTTCCGCAAAAGGATAAAGATTCACAATGACTAAATCTAACCAGGCAATATGATATTGCTTAGCAACATCAGCATGTTTATCACGTAGCCCTAAAATGCCAGCGTGGATTTTCGGATGTAAGGTTTTTACTCGACCATCCATGATTTCTGGAAATCCTGTTATCTCTGTCACCGTACAGCTGGCAACTTGATTATCATGCAATAATTCACTGGTCTTTCCCGTGGAAATTAATTGAATGCCAAGTTGCGTTAATGAGCGCGCAAAATCAGTAATGCCCGTCTTGTTAGAAACGGAAATAAGTGCATTTTGAATTGAAATAACTTCTTGCATAAATTTACCTTATGACGAATTATGCCACACCGCTAATCGCCTCGATCAACGCCTCGCCTTCCAATGCTTGCACACGTGTTTTCAAACTCTCCGGCGTATCATCCATTAACACTGGACAACGCTTCTGAATAATCACGGGCCCGCCATCCACTTCTTCTGTGACATAATGCACTGTACACCCCGTTTCTTTTGCTCCAGACGCTAACACTGCGCGATGCACTGCCAAATCCATCCCTCCTGCAAAATCCGGTAATAGCGAAGGATGAACATTCATAATTTTATCGCGCCACTCCATCACAAAAGATGCCGATAAAATTCGCATATACCCAATTAGCACCACAAAATCAACGCTATGTGCGTGCAATATCTTCGTCAAATCAGCATCATGCTGTTCGCGTGTCAGCCCTTGTGGATCGACAAACTCTGCGGGCAAGTTATATGTCGCGGCACGTTCTAAAATCAATGCATCTGGCTTGTCACTCATTACCACAGCAATAGTAGCCTGCAAACATCGTCGTTGTATCGCTTGCACTAAATGTACCAGGTGTGTACCGCGTGTAGAACCCAACACACCCAATCGCAACATATTTACACACCCGCACGTAAATTTTGTATTTGTGCAATACGTCGCTGAATTAATGCCGCTGTACCAATATCCGCGCGATGAAATACCTGCCCCTTAATGCGTCGCACTTCCTCCTCTGCTAACACCTCTGCTTCCACAAGCGTGCTTGCTATACCCACAACCGCCGCGGCACGCGAGCCTAGTGCTTGGATTTTCCCCGCTACTTCGCTAACTGCTGCTAAATACAAATGACTTTTATCTTGTACCGCTGCCACATCAATCACCGAGTTTTTCACCGAATTATCAGGATAACCTTCTGGCACTACATACTTACACACCGTAGCTAATGAAGAAAATTCAACTGGGGTAATGGCTAAATTACCTTCAATCATAGCTGCACAAATCACGACAAAATCTGTCTCTAGAATAGACAAGACATTAAGTGCTTCAGGATCACCAAAACGGGCATTAAATTCAATCACAGCCACACCGTGTCGTGTAGCAATAAAACTACCGTACAAAATACCAATGTATTTTTCTCCGCATTCTTGTTGTAAAGCTGCGATAGTCAGTTCATTAATTTTTTGTGCTTGTGCTACATCATGTGCAGTAAGAAAAGGCAAACTATGATTAGCATCCGTATAGCTTCCCATACCGCCGGTATTGGGACCACGATCATCTACAAATGCACGCTTATGGTCTTGCACAACTGGCATAGGAGTTAAAGTATGCCCATCACAAAAACCCATGAGTGAAAATTCTTGGCCAATTAATTTCTCTTCAATAATAAAGGCATGGCCCTCATCGTATAACTGCTGGCAATAATGCCATGCCTCTGTAAAAGAATGTAAATGATCACCCGCGACTTTTACGCCTTTCCCACCCATCAACCCATCCGCCTTAATAACGAAACCCTCTTTCCCTAAGTCTTGCAAAAACTCTTCTACCCCGCGCATATCATGAAAAGTTTGAAAGCGTACCGCACCGGGAATGGCATATTTCTGCAATAATCCTCTAGCAAACGCCTTGCTAGTTTCAATACGCGCTAAAGTTTTAGTCGGGCCAATTACTGGAATTGCTGCCTGCCATAATGCATCTGCTAAGCCTTGTGCCAACGGTGCCTCAGGACCAATAATAGCTAGATCTACTTGCCAACGCATAGCAGCAGCTACAATATCCGGCACACAAATCATGTCGCCGACTTGATAAGCCGTGGCTAAGGAAATAATGCCGGGATGATGAGACTGCACATACGCATACAACGCAACTTCAGACGGAGAACGATGTAGTGCACGCGCAATCGCATGCTCTCGCGCACCTGAGCCAATCACTAGCACCTTCATGAGGTACTCCTCAAGCGTTGTTCTTCCTGCGCTTGCATTTTCGCCGCATCAATATTCCCACAAACATACTTTCCATTCATACATGCCATACATGGATTTTGCATCGCTGCAGCATCTTGTACACCTGCCACCGCTCGCACTAAGTCATGCATATCCTGATACAACAATTTATCGGCACCTAAATAACGACAAATTTCATCCTGGGTGTGCTGCGCAGCAATTAACTCTTTGCGGGAAGGCATATCTATCCCATAGAAACATGGGTACTTAATCGGTGGACAAGCAGAAGCAAAATAAATTTCCTTTGCTCCATATTCACGAATCATTTTCACGATTTCGCGACTCGTAGTCCCACGCACAATACTGTCATCAATAATCATTACTTTTTTGTTTTCAATTTCTGCACGTTGCGGGGTTAGCTTATAACGCACATGGCGTGAACGCGTTTGCTGGTTAGGCATAATAAATGTTCTGCCAATAAAAGGATTTTTATACAGTCCCTCGGCATAGCGCACACCCAATGTATTCGCAAATGCCATAGCAGCAGTATTGGACGTAAACGGTGCAGGAATCACCACATCCGGCAAACAATTGGGATATTGTGCATGCCAATGTTGAGCCAAGTGCACGCCCATGCGTTCGCGTGCATGATAAACATTAATATTATTTAATTTGGCATCAGGACGAGCAAAATACACATATTCGAAAATACAGGGAGTAAACTGTTGCTGTTCGAGCACACGTCTATACATTTTGCCTTGGCGATTAATAAAAATCACTTCTCCAGGTTGCACATCCCCTTGGTGTTGAAAATCCAGTGAATAAAACATCGTAGTTTCTGAAGCAAAAATATAATCTTTTTGTCCTGATTGCCGTGTGCGCTCTCCCCACTCTAAAGGTCGAATGCCATGCGGATCACGGAACACCACTAATCCCTTACCAATAATAGTGGAGACAACAGAATAAGAGCCTTGTGCGCGCGCAAAAATAGCTTGGATAGCTTGACAAAGCTGAGTGAAAAACACCTCGTCCTCATCATTAGCATAAGCATGTTGCTCGAATCCTTCTGCCAGTAAATGTAATAATACTTCTGAGTCTGTAGTGGAATTTAAATGGCGGTGTTTCTGGTGAGTAATTTCATTGGCTAATTCAAGATAATTCGTTAAGTTACCATTGTGTGCTAGTGCAATACCGCGCGGACTACCCATCCACATTGGCTGCGTATCTTCTAAGCGATATCCACCTGCTGTAGGATAACGCGAATGGCCTATACCTATACCTCCATGCAATTGCTGTATATCCGCCGCTGTGAATACTTCTTTGACTAGCCCTAAGCCGTGTTTAACATGAAAGCGTTCATCACACGTCAAAATACCCGCCGCATCTTGACCGCGATGTTGCAAATGAATCAAGCTGTCGTAGATATCTACGGCAACTGGAGTATGACTGTAAATTCCCACTATGCCACACATGATGCGCTACCTTTCACTGAAGTTTTTTCTGAGTACTCCGTTTTGTCCTGCACACTACACATAACCTGCAATATTCCGCATGATGCGTGCTTCTACTGGCTGTTGTGTCTTAGGAAAAATAAAAGCACATCCTGTAATCATTTCGTACAACTGTATGTAACGTGCCGCCAATGCCACAATCAAATCAGGCGGCGCAGGAGGCAATACTTCATCATGATAAGGATCGCAATGTTGTGCGAACCATAAACGTAAAAATTCTTTATCGATATTTTCAGGCTCTACTCCTTGCGCCAAACGTTCTGCATAATTATGCCGTAACCAATAACGACTCGAGTCCGGCGTGTGAATTTCATCCACTAGCACAACACGGCTATGTTCATCTTGGCCTAGTTCATATTTAGTATCGACAAGAATTAACCCGTGCTTGGCAGCCACATCCACACCACGCTGATATAAACGCATCGCCACAGTACTAGCTTCCTCCCACTCTGCTGGCGTCATCCAGCCTTCCGCGATAATTTCAGCGGCACTAATTGGCCTATCGTGATGCTGATCTTTGGTGGTAGGCGTCAATAGCGGTTGTGATAAACGTTGATTTTTGTGCAACCCCTCCGGCAACGCATGACCGCAATACTGGCGTACGCCCTTTTGATATTGTGTCCATAAGGAGGTATTCGTTGTCCCGGTAATATAACCACGCACTACAAACTCAATGGGAAAAACTCGACACTTTTTCGCAACTACAACATTAGGGTCTGGCACCGCAAGTAGGTGGTTAGGCACAATATCGACCGTCTGTTCAAACCACCAAGCACTGGTTAAATTCAATACCTGGCCTTTATAAGGTACTGCAGCAATAACACGATCAAATGCACTTTGGCGGTCGGTGGTAATTAACAGTAGCTTATCGCCAAGATCGTATACATCGCGTACTTTGCCCTGGTATTTTTTCCCGATAGAAAAATGCGTTTCAACTAAGCAAGATGGCAATGCCTGGCGAATTTGCTCTAATGTGTCCGAACTAGTAGCCGTAACAGTCATAAGCATAGGGGTTAAATAAAATATGGGTACGCATTACCTTTGATATTAGGTTGGTTATGTTACCATTTTTGGCTGAAATATGCCACAAAATGCCATGACGGATAGATTTTATGCCATTTATGCCAAAGTGATCTTGTAATAACTGCTGGCGTTGTTGGCCAATGAAGTCTTCTTTGGCTCTGATGAGGAAGTACTTGTGGTTCCCCCCCCCCTCACCTTGACCCTCGCATGCAGCATGAGGAAGGGAAAGACAGGATAATCGCTCTTTACGACTATTAAATAACACCCCACTTTGCTTAATTTTCTCTATATCCCCGCCTTGTATCTCCCAATGCACATAACGATGCACATCCACAGCCATACCCAATTGCTGCAAAGTTTGCTGCACCGTCACCGCTTGATTATCAGTAATAATCGACTCCACAATACATTCTTCGCCTTGTGCTCGATAAGGAGTAAAATAATAAGGTCGCGGCTGGTAATATAACGGGTCAACATGAGGTAAATATCCCCCAACAATATAATCACGCATAGAATGAAAAATGGCATCACCATTTGGGGTTCGCTCCGGATGCGGCATAATCGCCATCACATTACCACGCTTATTTGCCAACGCGGCGATATTCGCCATCGATCCATTAGGATTCACAGGAAACGCATCAACAACATGCCCCTCAGTATCACAATACTGAAACACGTGTAATCCTTGTTGCTGCACCTCAAGCAAGAGCGCTGGCGGCAGTACAAAGCGCCCTTCTGCATGCGCTACGGGGATATGTAAAATATCTTTAGCAGATAAACAACGGGTAAATGCATTACGTTGATACTCTTTAGATAAACGAATATTAACCCAAACATTATAAAATCCCGTTCCTAATACCTTACCCTCGTGTATTCGCTTATTATCAGTTAAAGCTAAGCTAATCTGGGCATTTTCCACACCGGGAACGAATCCTGCTTCAACTAAAATTTGTGCGCCATTGCAAATGCCTAAAATAGGCTTGCCTAATTCACTCTGCTCTCGCAGAATCTGCATAACTGGATCTAAAGCAGCAATAATACCGGCACGAGAACGATCCTCATAAGAAAATCCGCCGACAATGATAAAACCAGCAAAATCGGTAAGTGTTTTGTAAGACTCATTCCACAAAAACTCCTGTGGAACCATTCCTGCACGCCGCACTGCTAATAGGGTCTCGCGCTCGCAATTAGACCCGGGGAATTGGATGATAGCAATGCGTGGAGAATCTAACATTAAATTAACCTCACTTCGCGATGACCACTGACCACTTGTCCAATAACATAGAGTGGAAACTGTGGATATGCAGCCAGTAACGCCGTGCGCAATAACTCCACCGTCTCTGGCGATACAATCATCACCAAACCAACACCCATATTAAATGTACGGTAAGCTTCAGCTTGATCCAGTTTCCCTAAATGACATAACACTGCAAACAGAGGCAATGTAGGCAGTTCGTGACGATAAATTTCTACTGCACACTGTGCAGGCAAAATCCGCGGTATATTTTCCAACAAGCCACCGCCAGTAATATGCGCCATCCCCTTGATAACTATTTTTTGCTGTAAAACATGTAAGATAGGATTGGTATAATTAATATGTGGCATTAGCAACTCTTCGCCTAAAGTATGGGTCAACTCTGGCAATTGCGCTTCCACTGTATACTTGCCGACTTCAAAAAATAATTTACGCGCCAAAGAAAACCCATTGGTATGTAAGCCACTCGAAGCCAATGCGCATACAACATCCCCAGGTTTAATTTCTTTGCCGAGAATCGCCTGGTCTTTCTCAACCACACCAGTAATTACTCCCACCAAATCCAACTCTCCAGGGAGATACGTCCCCGGCATCTCCGCCATTTCCCCACCGACTAATGCAATATGCGATTCACGACAAGCCTTCACCATGCCGGAAATAATTTCCTCAATAATCGGTGGATTTAACTTATCATTCGCAATGTAATCCAAGAGTGTTAATGGTTTTGCACCTAATACAACAATATCATTAGCCGTAGCGCTTACTAAGTCCATACCAATGGTGTCGTATTTTTGCAACATACGCGCCACTAGCATTTTTGTGCCAACACCATCAATACTTTGCACTAATACTGGATGATGATACTGTGCAAAAATAGCTTGTAAATCGTAAAGCGCACCAAAGCTGCCAATTTCCGTCAATACCGCCGGAGAAAAGGTACTTTCTACTGCCTGTTTAATGCGTTGCACTGTGGCATTACCCGCTGCAATATTCACTCCTGCAGCTTGATAATCTATTTTAGTGCTCATAATAACTTCTCCCATAAGCCATTCTCCCAAGCTTGTTTGGCCGGGATAATAGGTAAATCAATGAGGTAAGATGATGCCGTAGCCATATCCTCTTGGTTACGAACTTGTATCAGTGGATCGCCCTGCGTTTGTCCTAGTAAAAATATAGGGACATGCCGCTCTCTAAATACCGCCTGGAAGCGTTGCCATTGCTCACGTGCTACCTCTAGAACAAAACCACCTGATTCACTAAACAACTTTTTATCAACTGGTAAATCTCCCGGAATCGTGACACAAAAACCAACATTATTCTTAAAACACATCTCTGCTAATGCCACAGCAATCCCACCCTCAGAAATATCATGTGCAGACAATACCAAGCCTTGTTGAATAGCTGTCACCACGGCATGAATCTCTTGGCTAATATGTTGTAAATCGGGTTTGGGTAATTGAGAGCCTAATTGATTAAATAACTGATAGTACACACTACCACCACACTCAGCATGGCGTGCACCGACTAACACCAATAAAGATCCAGTCTGTTGTAAATGCTTAGTCACTGCCTTACTAACATCAGGTAGCTGCCCTACACAGCAAATCATTGGGCTAGGCGGAATTGCACCCGTCTGTGATTCATTATATAGCGACACATTGCCTGATATTATCGGTAAAGTGGCTGCTGGAAAATCTTGCAAGGTAATAGCAGCACAGGCATCGACAATCCCACGCACTGACGCGACAAACTCGCCCATTTGTTCAGGCTTTTCTGGGTTACCAAAACACAAACAATCGGTAAGTGCTAGAGGTGTTGCACCCGTCGCCGCTATATTACGTACTGACTCCACCACCGCATTCACTGCACCCCAATAAGCATCGATTTTGTTATACCGCGGATTTTGATCTAATGAGAGTGCGATGCCAACCTGGCGAATTTCTTCGGGATAACGTTCTTCGTTAAACGGCTGCAACACCCCCGCATCCGCCATACCGGCTTCTATAACCGTCCGCCCTTGCACTTGTTTATCATACATTTCAATAAGCGGCGCGCGTGATGCAATATTTTCATGTGCCAGTAACTGTAGCAACACCACATTAAAATCAGGTGGAATAGGCAATTCTGGTTCGGTTAAAAACTTACTCGCCATAACAACAGGGCGATCGTAAAGCAAGCCTTTTGTAATATCGCTAGCCCGTGCGTGCACGATATCTTGCCCATGAGATGTCACGCGATATATGCCATCACCACGAATTTTACCTACCACCGCGGCTCTTGCCCCTGTAGACACCGCCGGTAAAGCAAATACTTCATTGTAATGATGTAAAATCATCTCCACCAACTCGGGCGGCACTATCCACATAAACCGCTCTTGTGTTTCTGAGCAAAGAATCACGGCTGGATGCAAATCATGCATACTGGTTGGTACCCAATCAATATTAATATCGGCACCGTAACCACCAGCATCCGCCAGTTCCACACTGGCACACGCCACACCACCTGCACCTAAGTCTTTAAACCCAACACGTTGGAGTTGCCCTTGGGATTTTAACTGGCGAAATAAAGCATAATTTGCCTTCAATAGATGCCGCTGCAAAAATGCATTAGGTTCTTGCACAGCCCCTTTATTTTGCTCATGCTGATCGGCATGTAATTCTGCAGAAGCAAAGCTTGCACCACCAAACCCACTATTATCGGTTGGCTTGCCAACAAGGATAAACACATAATCCTGTGCATTAGACGGCGCATAAGAATGGATAATATCTGCTTCTGGAACAATCCCTAAAGTGACGACTGTGACTAAACAATTTTCATTGTATCCAGCATCGTAGTACACATCGCCTGCCAGATTTGGCACCCCAAGCGGATTGCCATAACCGGCAATACCAGAGACGACACCTGCATGAATCCACGTAGTTTTAGGCTGAGCAATATCCCCGAAACGTAAACTGTCGGCGACGGCTATCACTTCTGCCCCCATGCAACATACATCGCGCACATTGCCACCCACCCCTGTTGCCGCTCCTTCGTAAGGCACGATTTGTGATGGATGATTGTGGGATTCATGACTAACTACTAACCCGTAACGCCGGCCATGATGATCTGTGGCCACACTCACAATACCTGCATCTTCTTTGGGACCCAAAATAACCTGGGGCCCTGAAGTAACAAAATTCTGCAAATACTTACGGCTACTTTTATAGGAGCAATGCTCTGACCCTTGGATAGACCATAAAATACATTCCGATAGCGTTGGCGGGCGCTTTAGAAATGTCGTTTGAATAGTCAGTGCTTCGTCAATGGTCAAATTAATAGAGTTTCGTCGCAGAAGGCTATGAACTTCATCACGAGAAAGGTCAGTAAAATCAAGGTACTCAGGAGTGGCCAACATAGAAGCAACCATGGTAGTCATCATTGGCCAGCCAGTTTACCGTAAAAGCGCTAAAGGTGCTATAGAGTCACTTAATTTCCCATGGTATTGAGCATACCCTCGTGTTACATTCCAATGTTTCTAAGCAGGCAACAAATGATTTATGTCTACAACCCGATCTTCCGCTGATCTCAATCAATCGAATGAAAATACTGCTTTAATTGTGAGAACAACACAGCCTACCTATGGCTCTGCCACAGCGGAACCCAATCAAGCTAGCACAACCTCAGCAGAAGAAATTACTGAAGAAGAAAATGACAACATCATTGAAATTAATACTGCGGATTATGCACACGTTACAGAGGAAGAAGAGGACAATTTCACTTGGGATTGGGTATGGATAGCGCTTGCGGCTTGCCGCACTGGAGCAAATGCACTAGAGCCGCTACTCGCTTATTTTTTATATCAAGCCATAGTCTCAATTAGTAATACACTCACCGAAGAATTCGGAGCGGATCAGATTCCATGGTTACTAGTTATGATTAATGTTATCACTATTTTTTTAGTCACAACCCACACATTAAATAACATGAGCTCGGTAAATGTCACAGAAGATGCTGAAATAGCACATGAAGAGATACGATCACATCGTGAATTAACTGGCCATTCTCTAGCAGCCCACCGTTTAGCTATTGCTAGTCGCATTCTTTCTTTGCCTAGTATGGGTTTATCTGCTGCAGCAAATGCGGTAGCTATTGCCTACCTATCAGACAACCCCGCTGTGCGCTGGGTTGTCGGCACCGGCACCACAGCACTCGGTTTAGCCGCTTTAGCCTTATTCGAAACGGATGTGAACAAACACAGTGAAGCATTAATAAATAGGCTCATAAACAGCAAAAAAGCCCTGATAAATATAGTTAAATCCCCTCTATTGTCATTAGAAGTCTGCATTGAAGCACTGAGTAACATCACATACCGAGCCATCAGCGCAGGTTATATCACACAGCAACTATTAAAAAAATTACTTGGCCTCACTGGCAACCATGCAGCCATACTCCCCCTCATTGCAACAGCAGCTGCACTCACCTCATATAATACTGCGTTCTCGCATATTCTACCTATCCAACAAGCTTACTTTAACGAAGAGTGGCGCACGCTAAGAGAAAATATTGTACGTCAAACCCGCGTTACTATTCGTGATTGGATCACCAATGCATTATTCGCACTTACCCGTGGCGCTGGTACGGCTTGGTTTTGCTATCGATTTACACCTGGTCCTATTGCATTAAAAATTAGCCTCGCCGCTGCTAGTGGCTTAGCCGCCTCCCTACATAATTTTTATGCTTTAATGGTAAAATGTCGCTATGAAATAGCTTTCCAGCAATATCAACAACGTCAACGCGTAGAAAGATTAGCTATACTTGATGAAAACACCACGGCGGCCAAACTATTTAATCAACTCGCTAGAGAATACCAAACTCCTAGTTTAAATCGCACCGTATTAGCAATGAACATGGGTGCTAGCACAGCAAAATGGCTAGCTTTTGTAGGATTTTTATTATCTTTGCAACAAGCACTAATGGAACAGGGTATTACTGTTCCATTAAATTTATATGACACTTTATTCTTAGCATTGGGTTGGGGAACGGCCACCATTTTTGCAGACAAGGCCGCTTACGAACGTAGCACGCGTGATGTATGGACTTACTGGCGAGCAAAGTATCATATTGGCGCCCCTAATCAAGCTATTGCCCAACAGTGTTTACCTAGCCGAATTGTGCAAACATTATTTTATCCCAAAAAACATTACCCGTTACTAACGTTGCAACGCGCTGAACAAGCACACGAAGAACAAGACTTACATCGCTTTCAAATGGAACCGCTGCTTCCTCAGCCTGCCCCCTAATTCGCCCCCACTTTCATCATTACATATGGATTATAAGATTCTGTTTTAAAGCCGTATTTTTGATATAATCCATGTGCATCTTCTGTCATTAAAAACCAACGGAAAATTCCTTTTAAGCGCGAATGATCAAACACATATTGCATCAATGCCTTGCCAATACCCTTACGCCGATAAGGCTCATCAATAAACACATCCCATAAAGACGCAAATTCGGAATAATCAGTGATGACCCGAGAAAACCCCATTTGTTTCTCCTGGTGAAAAACGCTAAAACAAATAGAATTTTCAATCACTAAGGCAAAACGCTCTGGCGGCAACCCCGTTGAATAACGGGATGGCACACAAAGTAGATTATAAGCATAGTCCAAATTCAACTTGGTTTTGTCTGCACTTAACACATAGTCACCAAAAACCAAGTCAGGATAAGGAGCACGATACGTCATAAGAGCCTTGCCTAATATTTATCTTCATATAGAATAACTCACCTTATTCGAATAAGCCATTTATGGTGGAGTAATCAACATTATGAAAAACTACATGACAGCATTTATTTTGCTTCTTATTAGCGTCAGCCTAGCTAGCTGCTCTAACATGACTAAACAAGATGTGGGTACCTTAACAGGAGGTGTAGCCGGGGGATTATTGGGCAGCCAATTTGGCAAGGGTTCAGGACAATTGGTAGCTATTGCTGCAGGAACCTTAGCCGGTGCTTATATTGGTGGCGCTATTGGTAAGTCCATGGATGACACGGATAGACTAAAAATGAACCAAGCATTAGAAAGTAATGCCGTTGGCCAGCCTGCTTACTGGAATAATACCAAAACAGATACCAAGTACGAAGTGGTACCTACAAAGAATGTGACGGTCGATGGCAATCAGTATTGCCGCGAGTATCGCACTGTCGCCAACATTGCTGGTAAAAAACAGCAAGTTTATGGCACAGCATGTCGCCAACCTGATGGGTCTTGGCAAGCAGTGAGTTAAACAACATGGATGTCTAATGGCTAAAACAAAAGTTGCTTATTTTTGTCAATCTTGTGGCGCCGTTGCGAGCAAGTGGGCTGGGCAATGCGGTAGCTGCAACGAGTGGAATACCATGGCAGAAGAAGTGGTCTCTACTTCTACCCCCTCACTACGCTATCAAGGTTATGCCACAGCAACAACAAAACCCACCTGCATGGCTGCTGTTACCTTGCATGAAGAAATGCGTTTCCCTTCTGGTTTAAAAGAGTTAGACCGGGTATTAGGCGGTGGGCTAGTCATGGGATCCGTGATTCTAACTGGCGGTGATCCTGGTATTGGCAAATCTACTTTATTATTGCAAGCATTAGCCACCCTAAGTCAGCAGATGAAAGTCTTGTACGTCACCGGTGAAGAGTCATTACAACAAGTTACCTTACGGGCACGACGCTTAGGGCTGGCACAAGATCAATTATGGCTGCTAGCTAACACGCATGTCGAACAAATTATCCAGTTTGCCGAACAAGAGCACCCTCGTGTCATGGTTATTGACTCCATTCAAACTATGCACACGGATATTTTGCAATCTGCCCCCGGCTCTGTAGGCCAAGTACGCGAAAGTGCAGCCAGCCTTGTCGCCTATGCAAAACAAGCGGGTATAACTCTGTTCCTCGTCGGACATGTCACCAAAGAAGGAACGTTAGCCGGGCCTCGTGTTTTAGAGCATATGGTTGATACTGTATTGTATTTTGAAGGAGAACAAGATCAGCGTTACCGTGTTATCCGAGCAGTAAAAAACCGTTTCGGTGCTGTAAATGAGTTAGGTATTTTCGCTATGACCGATAAAGGCTTACGTGAAGTCAATCACCCTTCTGCGTTGTTTTTATCGAGACATGCCAAGCCCGTTCCTGGTAGCGTTATTATGTGTACCCGAGAAGGAACACGTCCACTACTTGCAGAAGTACAAGCTCTCGTTGACCCGTGCTATAACCATCAACCCAGACGGATTTGCGTTGGTTTAGAAAATCAACGGTTATCTATGCTGTTAGCCGTATTACATCGCCACTGTGGCATTGCCAGTTATGATCAAGATATCTTTATTAATGTCGTAGGCGGTATACGTATCTTAGAGCCTGCTGCTGATTTGCCGATATTATTTGCGATTTTATCTAGCTTGCGCAATCAACCGCTGGCTGAGCATCTTTTAGTATTCGGAGAGTTAGGCTTGGCTGGAGAAATTCGACCTGTTAGTGGCGGACAAGAACGCTTACGCGAAGCGGCCAAACATGGCTTTAAAAAAGCCATTGTTCCGCATGCCAATGCACCTAAAAAAACCACTGAAGAAATAGCGATCATCGGCGTTCAGCATCTACAAGAGGCATTAGATCATTTATCTACTGAAACCACGTGACAATCCTCTTAGAGCTGATTATTATTACGTGCAAGGGATTATCTAATGGTCTGAGTCAAGTCTATGAATACTTTATCTACATTTGCAGCGCGCTTAAAAACAGTTCGAGAATCCATGGGCCTCACGGAAAGAGAGGTTGCTGAACGTTTACATTTAAACACAAAAATCATCGCACAATTAGAAAGTGAAGATGTTACCACATCATTACCGCCAGTATTTATTCGCGGTTACCTAAAGTCTTATGCTGTCTTCTTAGAAATAGACAAGGATGAGTTACATAAGGTGCTAGAAGAAATCAATGATGCGCCTTCTGCTATTATTACACCCGGTACCTTGCGAAAATTTACCGCTCCACGTTCACATTATCATATTATAAAAACGTGTAGCTATTTTATATTCGCCATATGGATTGGCTGCACAGCTATATGGTGGTACATGCACTCCAACAAGCCGCTTACAACAGCACTCACGGCACCTACCTCCACTAAAAACATATTCACCACTATCGAAAACACAGCTCCATTTGCACAACACGCTACTAATGAATCATCGAGTTTAGAGCAACCTTCACCTGCAAACGCCTTAAACAAGGGCACTGGGCTTACAGCCATAACTGCAGCCACTACAACACCTGCTACAACCACACCATCACCAGCAAAACCCCTATCATCGACCATGGCAAAAACCAATGCAGCCGTAATGGATGATAATGACGATAATGATGAAAATGATGAAGGATAGTGCAGCATGCCAGAGATAATTCAAGCTATACGCGGCATGAATGACATCCTGCCACCTGCCACACATCTTTGGCAACACATAGAACGTATCTTACGCAAAGTATTACAAAGCTATGGCTATCAAGAAATTCGTTTTCCTATTGCTGAAAAAACCGAGCTATTCAAACGTACCATTGGCGAAGCTACCGATATCGTCAACAAGGAAATGTATACCTTCCTTGATCGGAATGGTGATAGTCTGACGTTACGCCCAGAAGGAACGGCATGTTGTGTGCGTGCTTGTTTAGAACACAGCCTGTTGCATGGCAGAGGAACGCAACGCTATTGGTATACAGGACCCTATTTTCGGTACGAACGGCCACAAAAAGGCCGTTATCGGCAGTTCCATCAATATGGCGCAGAAATCTTTGGCTTAGCTGGCCCAGATATTGATGCTGAACTCATTCTGACCTCTGCACATATTCTAGAAAAAATTGGTCTCAGCCCATATGTCACCTTACAGCTCAACACACTAGGCTCCCCGCGGTCGCGCATTGAATACCGTAAAGCCCTAGTAGCCTATCTTATTAAACACAAAAATCAGTTAGATGAAGATAGTCTGCGACGTTTAGACACCAATCCATTACGTATCTTGGACAGTAAAAATCCAGAACTTGCTCACTTAATCAAACATGCCCCTTCTATAATGAACTATCTTGATCATGAGTCAGTAACACATTTTGAGAAATTACAAGAATATTTAGGTGTTATGGATATAAAATATAAATTAAACCCACAGTTGGTACGCGGATTGGATTATTATACTAACACTGTATTTGAATGGGTAACCCAAGAATTAGGTGCACAAGGAACGGTTTGTGCTGGTGGCCGCTATGATGGCCTAGTCGAACAATTAGGGGGCAAACCCACACCAGCCTTGGGATTTGCTATCGGCTTAGAGCGCCTTATTCTGATGATCCGGCAACTTAATAATATAGTGAAAGAGCCAACTCTTCATATTTACTTTGTAACTGATGGAGATACGGCATTTAAATCAGCATTAAAAATATCTGACTATTTACGAAAAAAGGTATCCGGATTAAAATTATTATTGCATTGCGGCGGCGGCAGCTTAAAAAACCAATTTAAAAAAGCCGATAAAAGTGGCGCACAATTTGCCTTAATCTTAGGGGAGCATGAGTTAAAAACCCATACTATTGCGCTCAAGCCATTGCGGGAAGAAATTCCACAACAGTCGTTACATCAAGAAGAACTGGCAGAGTACTTTAAGCTAAAAATTGCTGGAGAAAAGAAGAAAACAGCTATTTCCTCTTGATAAAAAATCTGTTTTAATACCCCCTCAAAGAAATAATCGCCGTGCACTCGAGGAATTACCCTTGACAGACTACTTAACCGAACAAGAACAAATTGAACTACTGAAAAACTGGATAAAACAATATGGCCCGCCTATTTTGCTCGGTATTGTTGTTGTACTAATCGCTGTGGCCGGCTGGCGCTACTGGCAAGCCTATAATGACAGAACTTTAACCCATGCCTCTGGGGTATATGATGAGATGCTCACTGTGCGCGCACAAAACAACACGGAGAGCACACTAGTGCAAGCAGATAAATTACTTAACCATTATCCCAACACTCCTTACGGGCAAATAGCCGCGCTCATGTTAGCACGTAATGCTGTAATAAATAAAAACTACCCGGAAGCAGAAAAACAATTAAAATGGGTAATTAAGCACAGCAATATTGCCTCCATGCGGCAAATAGCGCGCTTACGCTTAGCACGGCTCTATGTCGCACAGACAAACCCAGAGGCCGCATTAAAGATATTGCACAAAACAGATGAAAGTAGTTTTCTTGGATTAATTGATGAAGTACGTGGAGATGCCTATCTTGTTATGAAAAACACTGATGCAGCACAACAAGCCTATCGGCAAGCATTACAAGAATTACCCAATGCAGAAATAGTGCGCCCCTTACTACAAATGAAATATGATAACCTTTCTTCTGTATAACCCTAAATATCATGAGAAATGACATCTTGACTGAAATTTCCACTAAAAACAAAAATTCGTCATCGCGAGGAGCGTTGCGCGCGACATGGCGATATATAATGCGTAAAAGCCTCGAATTACTCTACCCCGTAAAAAACACAGGGCTGGCAATGGCAGCGTTAGCTGTAAGCTTTTTACTATTAACCGCTTGCAATGGGTTCTTTGATAAAGATAACACTCCTGCACCCTCGCCACTCGTTTCTTTTACACCAGAAATTCAGCCAAAGTTACTCTGGTCCGCCCATACTGGCTCTGGCAATTCAGGCGAGTATTTGAAATTACAAGCTGCTTTGACTGATAAACAAGTATTTACTGTCGACAAAAAAGGTAATGTTGCTGCTGTCGATAAAACCAATGGCCATATTCAATGGCGACTGGCCACTCACATCGCTGCCGCAGGCGGGCCAGCTGCTGGAGAAGACATTGTGGTAATTGGCGGAAGAAAAGGTGACGTATATGCCTTACAAACAGCTAACGGCAGGATACGTTGGCAAGTAAATGTTAATGAAGAAATACTCGCTCAACCTGCTATCACTCAAGGTAAAGTATTTATTAAGACAACGACGGGGTATATTTATGCCTTATCCACTCAAGACGGTCACACCCTATGGTCTACTCACCAAACTGAACCCGCCCTTATATTGCGTACTTCAAGCGCGCCAATCATCATGGGAAATGATTTAATCACGGGTTTTGCTAATGGTAATTTAGTCAAACTGAATCTGCACAATGGGGATACTATATGGTCACAAACCATCGCCATTCCTGATGGCAGCTTTGCTATTCAACGCATGGTAGATATTGATGCTAATCCCATCTTATTCCATAACCATATTTATGCTGCTACTTATCAAGGTAAAATCGCTGCTCTCGATCGTTATAGCGGGGATATACGCTGGTCACAGAATATGTCCACCTTCACGGGATTAGCTGCAGATGACGATCATGTTTATGCAACTGATGCAAAAAGTTGGGTCTGGGCATTTACTGCAACCCAAGGCAATGAAACATGGCATCAAAGTAAGCTAGTAAATAGACAAATTACTGGTCCTGCCATCATGGGAAATTATATAGTTATGGGTGATAAAGAAGGCTATCTACACTGGCTTAGCCAAAAAGATGGTCATTTTGCAGCTCGTGTCAAAGCTAATCGCGCTGGCATGATAGTTTCACCCTTAGTAGAAGACAATATATTGTATATCATAACCACAGACGGTTATTTAATGGCATATAAGCAGGAGTTTCCGCTAACACTGTCATCCTGAGCGTTAGGCTGTCATCCTGAGTGTCAGCGAAGGATCAGCATCCTTGTTGACTGTATTGTGACAAGGATGCTGATCCTTCGCTAACGCTCAGGATGACAGCCTAACGCTCAGGATGACAGCCTAACGCTCAGGATGACAGCCTAACACTCAGGATGACAGTGTTAGCGGAAACTCCTGGCGTATAAGTTATAAGTTTGTGCATAGGCCTAATTATATGTTACCTGTTATTGCCATCGTGGGTCGTCCTAACGTAGGAAAATCCACCTTATTCAATCGACTTACTCGATCACGAGCTGCCTTGGTTTCTGATTTTCCTGGCATGACACGTGATCGCCAATATGGTGAAGCGTGCATTGCACACCGTAAATTTATTATCATTGATACCGGCGGCATGACTAATCAAACTGATGCCATTGACCAATTCATTACCCAACAAGCCCAGCAAGCAATCCAAGAAGCGAATCTGGTATTATTGGTCGTGGATGGCAAAGCAGGACTTACCGTAGAAGATCACGCTATTGTTAAATCCTTACGTCGTACGCACAAACCTATCCATCTCATCGTTAATAAAGCAGAGCGGTTAGATACAGAAACAGACTTGGCTGATTTTCACGCCTTAGGCTTAGGCATGCCTCATCCCATTTCCGCTGCACATGGTGCTGGTGTAGATACATTGATCGAGTCATTATTATCCCCTACCAAAGAAACACCTGAGTCCACGGAAGCGATACCAAACACGATTCGCTTAGCCATTATTGGCCGTCCTAATGTAGGAAAATCGACACTCACCAATCGCATGCTAGGCGAAGAACGTGTGATTGTATATGATCAACCCGGTACTACGCGAGACAGTATTTTTATTCCACTGGAACGTTTTGGTAAGCACTATGTACTAATTGATACTGCTGGAGTGCGTAAACGTGCGCGTGTTTCTGCTGTCACTGAAAAATTCTCTGTAGTGAAAACTTTACAAGCCATTGAGAATGCAAACGTTGTATTGTTTATCATTAATGGCCGTGAAGGCGTAACAGAACAAGATTTAAAACTACTCGGTTTTGTATTGGAATGTGGGAAAGCCCTAGTCATCGCCATCAATAAATGGGACGGTATGGCAGAAGAAGATAAAGAACACACCAAAGCCACCCTAGATAGACACTTAGACTTTTTACCTTTTGTACGTATCCATTATATTTCTGCATTACACGGAACCGGTGTTGGCCATTTATTTGAAGCTGTGGAAGAAGCCTATGCTTCAGCAATAAAAAAACTGTCCACCCCACAATTAACCCGTTTATTACAGAAAGCCGTAAACACCCACACGCCGCCATTAGTCCGGGGTCGCCGTATTAAACTACGTTATGCGCATGCAGGTGGACATAATCCACCGGTGATTATTATTCATGGCAATCAAGTGGAATCACTACCCGACAGCTATAAACGCTACCTGGCACATATGTATCAAGAGCAACTGCAGCTATATGGCACGCCAGTACGTATTGAATTTAAACGCGGAGAAAATCCGTATGCCGGAAGGAAGAAAAAAAAACCTAGAAAACGTCGGGGTTAGTGCCGATGCGATATATCTTGTTGTAACATAGCTAAGATATCTAGTGCTTGTTCCGGCGGCTCATTACTTAATACCGTTTGTAATTGGGAGAGCTCTAATCCTGCTAATTTTTCAAAAGAGATATGAGACTGTACTGTGATTTCTCGTACCCTAGCAGAATAAGCCAAAATTTCTGAGCGCTTCTCACTATCCAAGGCAATTAACCCACTTGCAGGAACTTGTGCCTGGCAACATAGCTCTTCGATCTGTTCTGCAAAAAAAATAAAATCTCGCCGGGTCCCGCTATCCATTCCTAATAATTGCTCACCCGTTATACCTGCTTGTACTAGTCGAATGACCTCCTCCACACTATCTAGAAACTCTGACAACCCATAGCGATCATTACTAAAAGCTCTTAGCAAATGCTCTAAAGATATATGGGCTTGATTTTGTAAGTTTTGTACCTCCTCTGGCTGGCGTCGTATCGTAGCTAGCAGTGGATTGCCATCTTCTGTTCTTGCCTCTCCCTCTGGAGGTTTAGCCACAGCTAGAATAGCTTGATGCTCTTGCGCCTGCCTCTTACCTTCTTGTTGTCTTTGTATGTACAGAAGTCTTTTCTCGAAAGTAAATCCTTCACTCTCAAACCAAAGAATTCTCTCCTGTATCTGGCTTTTAATAATTTCAGCAAACCTAGCATAATCGTCTTTTTCCACATACATATCCGGGTTATCTAATATATCCCTTATCGATTGTACTTGTACTCGCATGCTATTCGGCACATCATCTTGTTGTAAATTGTTTTGTAAAATTAATTGCAATATTTTACAAATTACAGGAAAATCTTCTACTTGAGTTACCGGTATTTTGTCCATAAACTCATTGGCTAAATCTTCATAGGTATAACGAAGCTTATCTGTAATTGCCATACACCCCTCGCCAGTCATCCCTTTCTCTATTCAATATAGCAAAGCTGAGGTGTATTATTCTAGAAATGCATCAATCCCGAAAATTCATGTATTGCAAAGGAATATCGAGAGGTGCGGTACGCAGTCGAGTGATAACCTCTTGTAAATCATCGCGTTTTTTGCCAGTCACACGTATTTGTTCGCCTTGAATAGCAGCTTGCACTTTTAGTTGTGTATCTTTAATAAATTTAACAATTTTTTTCGCTGTCTCAGTATCAATACCTTGTTTTACCTGGATAGTTTGTTTAGCTTCATTTAACTTATTATCCATATCGTTATATTTTAATGAACGAATATCCACCGCACGCTTCGCTAACTTATTACGAAAAATTTCATCCACTTGTTTCAACTGAAAATCAGTAGGAGCCGCAATGGTAATCACCTCTTTAGCCAATTCTACCCGTGCATTCGTGCCTTTAAAATCAAACCGACTGGTAATTTCACGATTAGCTTGATCAACCGCATTCGTTACTTCATGTAAATCTGTTTTCGATACAACATCAAATGAAGGCATAACCTACTCCATTAATTCGCAGCTAATTTAGTGCAACCGCAGCGCATTCAAATCTCGCTCCACTGCCGTCAATTCCTCCTGGTCCGCCATTTCACCCCTACGGCATTTCTTTGCCGGGCAATCATCAACACAAGAGAAGAATTGCACTACACTATGCCTTCTCTTTCTCGATATACCAACAGGTGCCATTGCAGAGACATTTAATTTATTCATCCCACATTGCTCGAGAAATGCATCCATACGCGGCTCTCTACCCAAGAATATACGCAGCATATCCATACCGTTTTGCGAAGCACCTGGTTCTAAAATACAACGACGATACCTCATACCGCTAGTAACCGATAGTGGATCTGTTTGAAAAGCTGTTGCATACATATCCGCCGCATAAATTTCTGATAGTATATACCCATAATACCCAGCCTCATAACCACCCACGATATGCTCAAATGTTGCAGGAAAACACGCATCAGGCATAGCGGGTAATTGCATTATCTGTACCTGTAGTTGATTATAATAGAGCTGTAAATCTAGCTCCTGTAATTGTTCAGCTGATAGGGTATGTATAAAGTAATCAAAATAAGCATAAGCTAATTGACTTTTATAATTATACCCTGCGTACATTCTTTTGTTATCTCTGATCTTCATGGCTATATCTTGTGGCAGCGGGGCTTGAGTTTGCGGATGTGCACTTATAATCCGTAAAACATCTGGCTCGTAACACCAATTTTCCAGCATTTGTGATGGTGCTTCAACAAAACCTATTGCCGTATATGCTCCATTATTACTAGTCAATCTATTATTCGAACAAATAAAGTGCATCAAATGGCCGAACTCATGAAAAAAGGTTAGCACCTCTTCGAATGACAAATTTCCATGCTTGGTAAAATTACCAAGCATTGCTGCTATACAAGGCAATCTATCCCCAGAAATACCGCTAAGGTGAGCAATATCACCACCGCTTTGTAGCACTATAGCCTCAGCAGCCACATACTTACCTTCTCGGGGGTACAAGTCTAAATAAAAAGCCCCCTGCATAGGCAAGGCAGAGTCCGTATTATAAACTTCAAAATACCTTACATCGGCTTGCCATCTTGGCTGTTGCTTTTTTTCAATAAATCGCAACCCTAACAGTTGCGCATAAATATGTAGAGTACCATTTATCACCTTTTCCTCTGGGAAGTATTGCTTCACCGTTTCGGTATCCACCGCAAACAGTACTTCTTCGCGCAACCGCATATAATAACGCATATCGTACATGGTTAATTGAAAAGCACTATCGTGCTCATAATTACGCGCAAAGTCAGTCAAATCGCTGAAATTTTTTTTCAACAAAGGCGTAAATCGCTGGTTAACTTCATCTAAAAACTCTTTAATCCTTTGACTATCTCCAAGCATGCTTGTTTCAGCCATATAATCCGCATACGTTTTATAACCCAGTAGTTGCGCTAACTCATTCCTTAGTAATAGTATCTCTTTTAGAATAGGAAGATTTTCTGCCACGCAGCGTCTCTCAAAAGCAAGAAATAATGTTTTACGGGTGTCTCTATTTGTTGCATAGCCCAAAATCATATCTATATCTGGATATTTTAGCGTTATTTTATATAGACCTGGTTCTACCTCTCGCTCTTTAGTAAACCAATCTTTAGGTAGCCCATCTAATGCTTGAGCTGACATAACAAAACTAGTCTTTTCCTCATTGAGATTTTGCATAAACTGAATATTTAGCGCAGAAATTTTTTTTCTAATCTCAGCAACTCGATGCTGCGCTATCTCATCTGCCACATATAACCCGTGCTGTCGAAAATCAGCCATTAACTCTTTAAAGTATTGGTTATCTTCTGGGTGTAATTGTAGCCTTTCATCTACATAATTACCGATTTCATATAGATGCAACACACGAAACACCTCGGTGCGCTGTTCACAATCTATCTGCAGGCTTTCTAGCTCTTTCCCTGCTTCAGTACTTGCGGTACGTACTGCCTCATCTACATGAATCTCTCTGGAAAATACGCATAATTGTTTTGCTTTTTCAGTGTAAATATCTAGATTAATTAATGGCTGCACTACCGTTGAAAAACTTATTCGCTCTGAAGAAATTTGCAAAGCTGCAATCTTATTGTATGTTTCTATATAGAGTTGTTTTATCCACACAAGGTATCGCTGAATAGCTTCTACAGTCACCCCACCAAAATCTAAAGAAAGATTATATAGCTTTTGCTCCAAAGCGCTCATGGAGGTAAGAGAAATTGGATTTGTAGGATGAGACAAATCACGAGCAAGCATAGGTTACAATCCCTGTTATGCAAGAACCCGATTTTAGATGATGGGCCGTCTGCGATTCGAACGCAGGACCAACAGGTTAAAAGCCTGCTGCTCTACCAACTGAGCTAACGGCCCCAAAGAGACGAAAATAATGTGAATGGGTATATTACTGATTTCCTCAAAAATATCAACGTCCAGGCTCTTCTCCCCATAAATATTTATGGAGCTGTAGCTGAAAACGCACGGGTAAGCGATCTTGCACTATCCAATCCGCCAATTCCCGTGCTGTTAGCTGGGTATAGCTAGGAGAAAATAAAATCTCACAAACTTGTGAAAGTTGATATTGCTCCATAATCGACTTTGCCCATTCATAATCAACGCGATGACAAATCACAAATTTCACTTGATCATCTGGAAATAAGGCTTTGATATTTTGCCAATTATTCTCATCCACCATACCAGAGCCTGGTGTTTTAATATCTACTACCTTAATCACTCGATTATCGACTTGGGTAATATCTAAAGCCCCGCTAGTCTCTAGAGAAACATGGTAGCCACTATCACATAATTGCTGCAGCAATTCAAAGCAGGCCTTTTGTGCTAATGGTTCACCGCCTGTCACCGTAACATAAGATGCGCCATAAGCACGGACTCGTTCTAAGACGGTTGCCATGTCATACCAAGCTCCCCCCTGAAATGCATAGCTGGTATCACAATAATGGCAGCGCAATGGACAGCCAGTCAGGCGAATAAATGTGGTTGGGATGCCTACGGTTCGCGTTTCACCCTGTAGTGAACAAAAAATTTCAGTAATGCGTAATCGAGCCACCCCCTCTCCCCCACCCTCTCCCCCACAAAAAATGTGGGGGAGAAGGGATAAAATTAATGTCCAGCTTCTTTTAATTGTTTTAATTGCTCGGTAGCAAGTCGAGCTGAAGCTGTACCTGGATAACGGGTTATTACTTTCTTAAACGTAGTTTTTGCTTCCGCCCACTTAGATTGGGCCACATATAATAAGCCTAGTTTAAGTTCCGCATCAGCAACTCGAGGGCTGTCCGGATAGTTTTTCACCACAGTATTAAATTCAGTTAACGCTTCGGTATTTTTCCCCATTAATCCGTACAATTCCCCTAACCAATAATGTGCATTAGCAGCAAATTGCCCTGCAGGGTATTTCCGCAACATGCCTTGTAATACTTGCACTGCATCCTTATATTTCTTTTGTTTAATTAAATTATATGCAGTTTGATAAATTTGCTGCTCCTCAATCACATCAGGTTGGGTGCTGCTCGATTTGGTAGTCGCAACCATTGGCTTTGTCAGAACGTCTGGCTCTGCTGCAACTGGTGATGACTTACTTACTACCGAGGCAGCTGTGCCCTTATCCGCTTCTTCATCATTATCTCGCGCTATATTGTTAGTGGAAGCCGACGCTGCTGCTACACTTTTACTGGCCAAGCGTTTGTCCAAATCAGCGTAAAGCGTACTTTGCTGGCTTTGTACTTGCTGTAATTTATGTGTCAACTCCTCTACCTGGCCACGTAACGTTTGCACCTCATTTTGCAATGCATCAAGACGTGCCGGATAATCTGTACTCTGCAATTGACGCAGCTGTTGCTCTATGTGTGCTAACCGTTGTTGTGCGCCTAATTGAGCACTATCTCCTACAGCCACAGAAGAAGGCTGAACAGGTTTAGATGCCTGAGAAGCAGGAACTTCACCATCGAAAGGCGGATAACTATCCGCCTCATAAACGGGTGCTTGTTCTGCCAGAACAGGGATGGCTACACTGCAGCACAATATGGCAAACAAGTAACGCACTAGCCGAGAATATGTCATAGGATTACTTTAAATACACAACTACAACACGACGATCTAATTGATAGTCCGACTCTGTATGACCTGGTGCTGCTAACTTTTCTGCGCCATAGCTAAGCACACGGATTTGCGATGCATTGACACCTTTAGACTGCAGAAAGGTTGCAACAGCTTTAGCACGTCGTTCGCCGAGACCAATATTGTATTCGCGACTTCCACGCGGATCAGTGTGGCCTTCAAGTAAAATTTTTACATTAGAATGCGCCACTAAGTAATTTGCATTCGCTGCCAATGCCGGTTTATCTTCATCACGAAGCATACTGCTGTCAAAATTAAAATAATAAACACGTTTCGATAGCTGTTGGTCTCCAGTTGGCCCCTGGTCACCAAAATTAGCTCCTTCACCAACACCAGATGCTTGCGCTTCACTACCATACGCGGCATTGGCATCATTAATATCTGCCTGATTCTTTTTGTGCATAGACGAACAAGCAGCGAGAGTTAACAAGCTGCCCCCCAACACGATTACCTTTATCCACTGTTTGAAACTCATATTATCTCCTCCCTCTTGCTATCTATATTAGACCGAGAAGTATACCTAGAATTAGGGTCTGTTGACAATTCGTTCTCTATGATAGAAATGGTGACCAAGCAGGATCTTGGGCTTCACCATTTCTTGCCGGTAAGCGCAATTGTACACGACCATCCGTCGACACCATGGCTAGCACACTGCGATTGCCATCAATCGCATCATACAATACCATGCTGCCATTAGGCGCAATGCTAGGTGAATCATTATCTAAACCCGTTGTAGTTAGCGCACGAAATGTCCCCGTATCTAAATCTAAAACCCCAATTTGATACGCACCCCCTTCTTTATGGTTAAAGACAATATGATCACCATCTGGGGTAAATGAAGCGCGCGCATTATAGCTGCCATCATAAGTAATACGGGATATCCCACCCGAACTCAAATTCATTTGATAAATCTGTGGGCCACCACCGCGATTAGAGGTAAATAATAAGGATTTGCCATTCGGAGACCAAGCTGGCTCCGTATTAATATACCAATCATGGGTTAACTGCGTAAGTTCATATGTTGCCATATCCATAATATAAATATTGGGAGAACCGCTCTTAGATAACACTAATGCTAATTTTCTCCCATCTGGTGACCAAGCAGGCGCACCATTAATACCCGGAAATTCACTGATTAAACGTCGTGTCCCTGTTGCTACGTCCTCTAGATAAATCGCCGCACGACGTTTTTCAAATGATACATAGGCAATTTGCTTGCCATTCGGCGACCACGCTGGCGACATAATAGGATCATAAGAAGTCAGTAAAGCTCGTGGGTTATAACCGTCTTGATCACACACTTCTAAAATATAACGTGTTTGCCCTTGCACAGAACGCTGCACAACCACATAGGCTAACTTAGTAGAAAACACGCCTCTAACCCCAATTACTTGTTGATAAATCAAGTCGCTAATATGGTGTGCCAAGGCGCGCAGCTGGTCACCTGGAACTGTGTATTTTTTATCTAGTACCGCTGGGCCACCGCCTCCTTTCTTTTTAAAAGACTCTAATAATTGAAAACTGACTTGATAGCGATCTCCCCCTAGTGACTGAATGCTGCCTTGTACTACTTCATCTACATTGGTTGAGTTCTGTGCATAAACTTTAAAACGCCCACTGTTTTGTAAATCATTGCTAATAATAGCAGAGACATCTTGAGGTGGTGTTGCACCTTGCACTACAAAAGGAATTACTGCAATTGGCACTGCGCCTGCCATACCACGAGTTAATTCTAAATTTAACATAGCCATGGTAGAAAAAGATAAAAGCATCATGGTAATCAGGGTTAACATACGAAATAGCTGTTGTATCATAAAAGTCCTCTAAAAATATGAAACTACTGCATCAATACATCCTCCGGCCGCACTTTTAATGCAAACTGCCGAAATGGCTCAAACTCTTCATTTTTTGTAGGCACAGGTAACGGCGATGCCTTAAATATAGCAGCCCTTGCTGAACGATCCAACGCTGGATCTCCACTACTTTTTACCAGTTGCACATCTAATACTGTACCATCTGGTGCAAGGCGAATCAGTAACTCACTAAACATGCGTTTATTCGCATGCGGTGGTACCAACCAGTGTTGGCTAATCGATTGCAAAATTAATGCTTTATATTTATTGATAACTCCCTGCATTTGCAAGGTTTTCGCCGCATCAGCCGCATTTTTTTCTGCGGCAATTTGTTGTTCTAATGATTTAGCAAATAAAGTTTTTAAAGATTTTTGCTTTACCTGCTTTTTTTCACTTACATGTTTTTTTAAATCGGCGAGTAAATCATCCGGTAAAAAACTTGGCTTTTTCTTTTCCGCTTTCTTCTTCGTAATCGCAATCGCATCATCGGTAGTTTTAGCCGGTAATAGTTTGCTCTTCTCCGCTTTCGGCTCTAAAAGAGCTTTCACTTGCGGAGAAGGAGTGGTGCGTGCAGGTGGAGTTGGCGCAACCTTAGCAATGTTAGTCACTACAGAAGCTTGTATCGTATTTTGCTTATCATTGGATTGCTGTACAACAGGCATAGGTGTTACCAATCCAAAACTCACGACAAATACTACTAAAATAGCCATATGAATAGCTAAAGAAGAAAAAAAATAATTAGAATTTTTTTTAGGTAACATCATGGCTGTATCGGTTCAGTCATCAACCCCACACTCTTGGCCCCAGCTTGTTGTAGCAATGCCATTGCTTCCACCACTTTCCCATAATTGGTATTTTTATCTCCCTTTACTAACACCGGACGTTGCTCCGTATTGTCAGAAGACGCCAATTGTGTAGACACAAGATTACTTAATGCTCGCGGTGTAATCGGTACACTGGGTTTATCAGCGATATTTAGATAAAAATTACCTGTGGCATCCACTGTCACAATTAAAGGCTCTTTTTGCTGCGGCGGCAATGCTTTGGTCGTAGTTTTAGGTAAATCCACCTTAACTCCTTGCGTCAACAAGGGTGTGGTGATCATAAAAATAACCAACAATACCAACATCACATCAATAAATGGCACGACATTGATTTCAGACAGTAAACGACGCGAACCACGCTGTTCAAGATACGCCATATTCTGTTGCCTCCTTGACTGGCACCGTCATAGGTTGTTGTACTTGGCGAAATAAAATATTGATAAAATTATCTTGAAAAGCATCGAAACGATTCAGTAAACGATTAATATCCGATGCAAATCGATTATAGGAAATCACCGCTGGAATAACTGTAAATAAGCCAAGTGCTGTAGCGATAAGTGCCTCAGCAATACCCGGAGCCACCATGGCAATCGTCGCTTGCTGCACCGAAGCCAGCGCCCGGAATGATTGCATAATCCCCCATACCGTACCAAACAACCCTATATAAGGACTGGTTGTACCAACAATGGCTAAAAATGGCAAATAGGTTTCCAATTTCTCTTGTTCTTGCACTTGGGCTGCACGCATAGCACGTTTGACATTATCCACCACTGCCTCGGGGGTAATACGGCCGCTTTTCTGTAAACGCAGAAATTCCTTAAATCCAGCATGAAACACTGCCTCCAATCCTTCCAGATTATTCCTACGCTTCATGCTATCTGTATAAAGCTGTGGTAAATTTTCTCCTGACCAAAACGCTGCTTCGAATTGTCTTGTCGCCTGTCGCACTGTTTTCAAATAAGACAATCGTTGAAAAATATATGTCCATGAAAAAACTGAGGCGGCGATTAATAGCAGCATCACGCATTTTACGATTAATCCGGCATGAATAAAATAATCAACTAAACTCAAGTCCCAGGTCATGATGATAGCTCTCCACAAATTTTTTGTAGGGTCTGTTGACAATTTAAATTTCGTAACGAAATTTAAATTGTCAACAGACCCTAGTATATCAGAATTATCTCCTCACTCTCATCTTAGAGCTCAGGAGTTCCCGCTGAAGACGGTGAGCTGATCCTTCGCTAACGCTCAGGATGACAATTTAGCAATTAAACTATCAAGTTGTCATCCTGAGCGTTAGCGAAGGATCAGCTCACCGTCTTCAGCGGGAACTCCGGCACCTTATGGCTCAGGAGAAGAGGCTAAAACCTACTCCATCTCCTCAAATAAACTCTTTTGCACTACCGGCATCTTTTCCGGTATTTTTAAGCCAAAATGTAAATATGCGCTCGCCGTAGCAATGCGACCACGCGGGGTACGCACTAAAAACCCCTGCTGAATCAAAAACGGCTCAATCACATCTTCTAATGTATCTCGTTCTTCATTAATTAACGCCGCTAAGCTTTCAATGCCAACTGGACCACCATTAAATTTCTCAATCAATGCTAGCAACAACTTTCTATCCATAAGATCAAACCCCTGATGATCCACATCTAAAAAGTCTAAAGCCAATCGCACTAACTTAAAACTAATCTGACCTTGTGCTTTTACCTCAGCATAATCACGTACGCGCCGTAATAAGCGATTGGCGATACGCGGTGTGCCACGTGAGCGTCGCGCTACTTCTTCCGCGCTTTCCAAATCAATGCTTACATTAAGAATACGTGCGGAGCGCTGGATAATATCTGCCAACTCTGCCACTTGATAAAACTCTAGTCGCTGCACAATGCCAAAGCGATCGCGTAATGGTGAGGTCAATAAACCTGCACGCGTCGTTGCACCAATCAAAGTAAATGGCGGCAAATCTAACTTGATCGAGCGTGCCGCAGGGCCTTCACCGATAAGAATATCGATTTGATAATCTTCCATGGCTGGATACAATACTTCTTCTACAACAGGACTGAGCCGATGAATCTCATCAATAAATAATACATCTCGCTCTTGCAAATTCGTCAGTAAGGCAGCTACATCTCCAGGACGTTCTAATACTGGACCGGAAGTTTGCTTCATTCCTACACTTAGCTCATTCGCCACAATATAAGCCAGTGTCGTTTTACCTAACCCCGGCGGTCCAAACAATAACACATGATCTAAGGCATCTCCTCGCCCTTTTGCCGCCTGGATAAAAATCTCCATTTGCTCGCGCACTACAGATTGACCAATATATTCAGCTAAGCGCCGTGGACGTAAGGCACGATCAATGGGATCATTGGTTTGCGTCTCTGGAGAAATTATCTTGTCCGCATCTGTTGTCATACACGCTCCCGTAGTGCTCGGCGAATTAATTCTTCGCTACTTAATAATCCATCATCAATCTTAGCCACCATACGTGCTGCTTCTTGCGACTTGTATCCTAAGGCAATCAGTGCAGAAATCGCATCTTGAGTTGTTTGTTGACGTCCTAATTGCGCTGGCAGCACTGTCACTCTATCTTTGTTAGCAGCCACAGAAACTTCTGCTAAACGGTCGCGCATTTCAATAATTAATCGTTCTGCTGTTTTTTTGCCAACACCCGGCAAACGTACCAAATTAGCCGTATCTTGCTGTTGTACACAACGTACAAACTCATCTGGCTCAATACTGGATAAAATGGTTAGCGCTAGCTTAGGGCCAACGCCATTTACTTTTAACAAGGTGCGAAATAGCCAGCGTTCTTCTTGAGTGGAAAATCCATACAGATGCTGTGCATCTTCACGTACGACAAAATGCGTGTATAGCGTCATCTCTTGGCCAACATCGGGAAGACGGTAAAATGTGGTCATGGGTGCATCAATCTCATAGCCAACGCCATGCACGTCTAATAATAATTGTGGCGGTTGTTTTTCTAATAAAATACCGCGTAATTGTCCTATCATAGTCGCATCCTTATCTTCAATAATCGACTCTGCGCATGACACAAGGCTATCGCTAATGCATCGGCTGCATCGGCTTGTATTTTATTTACCAATTTTAATAAGCGCTGCACCATGAACTGCACCTGCTCTTTATTGGCAGCCCCGTAGCCAACCACGGATTGTTTTATTTCTCGCGCAGAATATTCAGATACTGGCACGCCGAGCGCTACAATTGCTGCCCCGCGTGCTTGACCTAATTTTAATGCAGAGCTGGGGTTGCGATGCATAAACACTTGTTCAACGGCTGCTTCGCAAGGTTTATATAATTGCACAACCTCTTGTAATCCGAAAAATATTTGCTTTAAGCGCTCGGGATGAGAGCTATCTTGCAGTTTTAAATAACCGCTCGCAATATAAATTTGCTGCGGACCTGTAACCTGGATCACTCCGTAACCAGTCTGGCGTGAACCGGGATCTACTCCGATGATCACGGTCATATATATGCTCCTTGTGTAGGGTGTGATCACAGGTCGCACCCCTTGTGTAACACCGTCAAGGATTTCACCCTAACTCTGCTAATACTTCCGTAGCAATATCCGCATTGGAGTAAACTGCTTGCACATCTTCTAAGTCTTCTAGGGCATCCACTAACGCCAACAATTTCTCTGCTGTTTCCTTATCATCAATAGTAACCTTTACTGCCGCTACCATAGCCACTTCCGCCTGCGCAGGCTGTAACCCTTTACGCATAAACCCCTGCTTCACCGCAGTGAAATACTCAGGTGCAGTAAAGACTTCAATACTCTTATCCTCCTCCACCACTACATCTTCCGCTCCCAGCTCTAACGCCGCTTCAATAACGCGTTCTTCATCTGCTCCTGGTGCAAAACTGATTTGTCCTAGCTTTTTAAATAAGTAAGCCACAGAACCATCTGTACCTAAATTCCCGCCCTGTTTAGAAAATGCATGTCGCACATCCGCTACCGTACGATTACGATTATTCGTCATACATTCTACAATTACCGCCACGCCTGCGGGACCATAACCTTCGTAACGTACTTCTTCTACATCACTACCTTCTAAGCCACCCGCTCCACGTTTTATCGCGCGATCAATGACATCCCGGCTCATATTTGCATCTAATGCTTTATCTAATGCCGCACGCAACCGTGGATTCGCATCTGGATCTCCACCGCCCATGCGTGCAGACACTGTTAATTCACGAATCAACTTGGTATATAATTTGCCGCGCCGCGCATCTTGTTTAGCTTTGCGATGTTTGATATTCGCCCACTTACTATGGCCGGCCATCGTGCTTCTCCTGCTTTTCTTGCTGCCGTATGCGAATACCTAGCTCAATTAATTGCTCAGGCTCAACCGGCGCAGGTGCATCCATCAATGGACAACTTGCCGTTTGTGTTTTCGGAAACGCAATGACATCACGAATAGAGGTTGCACCCGTCATCAACATCACCAATCTATCCAGTCCAAATGCAATACCACCGTGCGGAGGACAGCCTAACTTCAATGCCGTCAATAAATGACCAAATTTCTCGTAAGCCGCTTCTTCACTAATGTTTAATAACTTAAACACCGCCATTTGTAACTCTGGCGAACTAATGCGAATCGAGCCACCGCCTACTTCAGTCCCATTTAATACCATGTCATAGGCACGTGATAACACATGAATAGGATCTTGCAGTAATTCGTCAATACTATTCACCTTGGGCGCGGTAAATGGATGGTGGCAAGCTGACAGTCGTCCTTCCCCTTTTTCAAACATAGGAAAATCTACTACCCACAGCACTTTCCACGCTGCTGCAACCAAACCACGATCATGACCTAGTTTAAGTCGCAAAGCACCGAGTGACGCATTCACGATATCCGCTTTATCCGCACCAAAAAATAAAATATCGCCCACTTGAGCCTGGGTAAGTTCTAGCAAAGCCTGCACTACGGATTCAGGAAAAAACTTAAGAATAGGCGATTGCAATCCTTGCAGTCCTTCACTATTCACCTTGATATAAGCTAAGCCTCGGGCACCGAAATTACTGATATATTGCGTATAGTCATCAATTTCTTTGCGACTGAGAGTAGCACCTCCCGGTACACGCAATACAGCAACACGCCCGTGTGGATCTTTTGCTACATCAGCAAAGATCTTAAATTCGATATTCTGTACTAACTCTGCCACATCAACTAGTTCCAATGAAATACGTAAATCTGGTTTATCGGAGCCAAAGCGTCGCAGCGCTTCTGCATACGTCATACGTGGAAACGGCTGTGGTAGTTGAACTTGTAGTACCTCAGCAAATAACCCACGAATCATCGCCTCCATGATATCTTGAATTTCTTGTTCGTCGAGGAAAGAGGTTTCAATATCTAATTGCGTAAATTCTGGCTGACGATCTGCGCGTAAGTCTTCATCACGAAAACAACGTACGATTTGATAGTAGCGATCTAATCCTGCCATCATCAATAATTGCTTAAATTGCTGCGGAGACTGCGGCAAGGCATAAAATGAACCGGGCCGTGTACGTGCTGGCACTAAGTAATCGCGAGCACCTTCTGGCGTTGCACGAGTAAGAAATGGCGTTTCCACATCGATAAAACCATGCTCATCTAAATAACGGCGAAAATAGCGTGATACCGCTGCACGTAGTTTCATACGTTGCAACATTTCTGGCCGGCGTAAATCTAAATACCGATAATGTAAACGCGTTTCTTCACTCACTTCATGATATTCATCAAGAGGAAAGGGCAATGCATCAGCACGGTTTAATATCACCAACTGCTGGCCGTCCACTTCTATCTCACCGGTCGCCAAGTGTGGGTTTACTGTCCCTTCTGGACGGCGACGTACTCGCCCTTTCACTTGTACTACATATTCACTACGCACAGTTTCTGCTAGTTTAAATACATCAGGATGATTGGGCGCAAATACCACTTGTACAATGCCTTCACGGTCACGTAAGTCTAAAAAAATCACTCCGCCATGATCGCGACGTCGATGCACCCACCCTACAAGTTGTATTTCTTTATCTAATAAGCCAACTATCACTTGGCCACAATAATGACTACGCATAGTTAATTTACCTTAATAAACACTCTCTACTTTCTCGATACAACCGGTTGCACGACCCCGAGTGAGATGACAAACTTCAATGCCTGATCCACGCTCATCTTTAATTCTATCACTTTACTTTTAGGCACCATTAACAGAAACCCAGACGTGGGATTCGGCGTAGTAGGCACAAATAAACTCACCATTTCTTCGCTGCTTAATGATTGCCTCACTTCTGGCGTTGCATCACCGGTTTGAAAGGCAATGGTCCATAACCCAGCGCGCGGATATTCTACTAGCAGCACTTTGCGGAAAGACTGCCCCCCCGGTGTAAACAGTGTTTGCGTCACTTGCTTCACACCCGTATACACAGATCTAACTAGTGGGATGCGCGACATGCCTGCATCCCAAATATCCACTAACCGCCGCCCAATAAAGTTAGCTGCAACTAACCCAGTAAAAAAAATCACCACTAACGTGATAATAACGCCTATCCCGGGAATATGCATGCCTAGCAATACATCGGGTTGATATCGATGCGGTAACAGCGACATGGTATTATTTAAAATGTCGACTAAAAACTTTATGACTAATAAAGTGACCCAAATTGGTAACCAAACTAATAATCCAGAAATAAAATAACGTCGAAACATTATGTGGCCGCCGTTGATGATGAAGAGTTATTGGAAGAAGAACCAGATCCGCTGCTACTGTCTGTTTTCGTTTTATCTCCCGCTTTTTGTCCTGATACCTCCGTAGTCGTAGCTGATGATTCCCCAGCTTTTTTCTCCCCCTCAGGTTTCGCTACAGAAGCAGATGGTTCTTTCTTACCTTTATCACGAAAATCCGTGACATACCAGCCTGTGCCTTTTAATTGGAAACTAGTCGCAGACACAAGCTTGCTTAAGGTCGCTTGATGACAAGCAGGGCAATCAGTTAATGCCACATCGCTTACTTTTTGTAGCGCTTCTAACTGATGACCACATGCTTTACACTGATATTCATAAATAGGCATGCTATTTCCTCGTTTTATCTTTTGGGCACCTCTAGAAATTACCATTTCGACTTTTGTCATTCTGAGCAAAGCGAAGAGTCTGATTATTTATCAAGCAAAAACCAGATCCTTCACTTCGTTCAGGATGACAAATTTTCGTTCAGGATGACAAATTATAGAGGTGCCCTTTTGTGGATTTTAATCAGATTTATATGCGCTTTCCAGCTGTTCCGGCTAAGGCATCACCACTGGCAAGGGTACACTGTCATTTCCATCACTCTCAGACGTAGTCGACCTTCTCCACCAAACCTTATTCGCAACATACCCTACTGCACCGCTGGCTCTATACCATAGCCCACCCCAAAGTGTTGAACTCGTAATAAAATCTTTGCCCAAAACTGGCTGATAAACAGCAAACTTCTTGCGATAGCTTATCAGCGATTGATACAGTGGCTTGCCGCTAGTTAACTCGCTCAATAAGTCATTCACTGCGTAATATTTTTGCATAATTAACTGAAATGTCAAATCCCCTTTAACCAATCTGATTACTCTATCTTCACGCTCAGACTGGGTTTCCATCTCCACCTCACCCTTGGTATTCAGTTGCTTTTGGATATCATTTTTTAATTTCTCCTGAATCGTTACCCGTAAATTCTGCTGGCACGCTGTATATTGCTGCCTAAGCAGCCAATGTACCATCACCGTATCTAGCGCTTGATAGAATTCAGTCAGCAACCGTTGATCATATCCTGCAAAATTATTTTTCTCATAAACATCTGCAATTAATTCTAATCTGACTAATACATCTCTTTCATAATAAACAGGGTGCTCTTGAGGAAAAGCTGCAAGCAGCCTATCAGCAAACTCGATAGGAGGACCATCCTTATGCAGAGAAAATTGAGCTACCGTCTGATTTAATGATTGTCGAAAAGTCTCTACTTGCTCCGGCAGGGTAGATGTGGAAATTGCATTTGACAATACATTCTTACTCAACTCTAAAAGCGCATCTAAAACTATCTGCATAGCGACAGATCTCCCTACTACTTCAGCAGTTCCAGCTAACACTGTCATCCTGAGCGTTAGGCGCTGTCATCCTGAGCGTTAGGCGCTGTCATCCTGAGCGTCAGCGAAGGATCAGCATCCTTGTCACAATACAGTCAACACAAGGATGCTGATCCTTCGCTGACGCTCAGGATGACAGTGTTAGCTGGAACTGCTGCTACTACTTTATTCAACAAAGCCGACTTCTTCTTGTTCTATCAGTATAAACAAACTACAAAAAAAACCGCATCATTTTAAATAGCATTATGATGCGGTATGAACTCAGCAAAAACAACAACTATGACCGCACATCTATTATCAGCGGTCGCGCGGTGTCAAACTGATTAGCCACCACTTTCCCCTTATGATCTTCTTTATGCCATATACTTGCCCATGACTTAGCAAACCAGTGACGAGCGGCTCCAAAACTGAAAATTAGCGCAAGCACTGCCCTAACACTGCGCATTACACGGCTAAAATTAGCATCCTCTGTTCCCATCTTATTCTCGATAGTATGACGGTGTGTTTGATATCGACGATAGCCCTCTTCTAATTGCTGTTGAGGATCTGTAGAGAAGGTATCTGTATACGCCTCTGCAATGTATTTAGCCGCTGTATATTTGCTTACATATACTGAAAGTTCTGATGGTTTTATGGGTTCTACATAGCTCGGTATAAAATCATCTACAGATTGGTCTGCGCTCAGCTGTCCTGCGCTGCGAATTTTATCCACAAGAAAATCAAGGTATTCTGCGCTTGCTTGCTTACATTGTGTCACTTTCCTGTTTACTGCTGCTGCTGCTGCTGCTTCTGCTTCTGCTGCTGCGCACAGTGTTGCAAAAGCATAGCCTTCTTCGCCAAAGAGCCGTAAAAAAAATACATGTTCCAATATTGCTTTTAGCTTTGCTTGTAAACTAACGTAATCCGCAAGTTGCTCACCTTGTAAACTCTGAATTGCCATCGGCATTATATCATCCATGCCTGCGTTTTCTTTTTTAACATTTTGCTTTAACCAATCTACCACCGCGTTTAGAAATGCCTCATACTCTTCTAAAGCTTTAGGTTTACTGGGAAGGATGGTAGATAACTGCTGCGCTTGTTCCACACTTTTATCATATGCATCTATCTCAGCCATCTCTTGATCTGTTGGCAGTTTATACGACATCACTAATTTTAACATTGGATGTTTCATAACGCCCCCTACCCTTACTTATGCTTCACTTTATCTGCTTCTCGTTAAAAATAGTATAAAATATGATTCTTAAAAACATATTAAGCAAAAATGTGCGCTCCTAGCCCCGATCACGAATACATAGACTTTCGAGAGTGTTTTCTTATACTTATCTGGCATTTTGCGTTAATATTATTGCTCAAAATAACCGAGTAACCATCCATGCAAAAATCCATCCTCATTACTGGCTGCTCCAGCGGCATTGGGTTGCATACAGCCCTAGCCTTACAGCAACGCGGTTATCGCGTGTTTGCTACTGCCCGTAAAACTCAGGATGTTGCCGCCCTGCAAACTCAAGGTCTAGAAAGTTTATTGCTTAATGTCAACGATAGCCACTCTATACAAACAGCCATCTCCGAAGTCTTGCATCGCTCCGGCGGCACATTATATGCCGTATTTAATAATGCCGGCTACCTTCAAGCCGGTGCTATAGAGGATTTATCACGCGATACCATACGCGCACAGTTTGAAACCAATGTATTTGGCGCCATCGAGTTAACCAATCACGTTATCCCCATCATGCGTAAACAAGGTTACGGTCGCATTATCCAAAATACATCTATTTTAGGCATAGTCACTATCCCTTATTGTGGCGCCTATAATGCCGCCAAGTTTGCCCTTGAAGGATTCAGTAATACCTTACGTCAAGAACTGTATGGATCACCAATCAAAATATCGATAATGGTACCAGGGCCAATAAAAAGTAAATTACGCGAACATGCTTATCAACATTATCAACATAATTTACAACATCAACACAGTGTATATGTGGATAAATACCGTCAACTAGAAAGCAATTATTTTGATACATCCAAACAACAAAAACTAATGGCGAGTCCGGAAAGCATGGTGAAAAAATTAATACATGCCTTAGAAAGCCCACATCCAAAAGCACATTACTACATCGGTCTTCCTGCACAATTGTTTGCGTTCTTGCATCGGATATTACCTGATAGCATAATGGATTGGGTGATCCGCAGGGTAAGGTAACACATCAGGAGTTGCAATGTCCTATATTTTAGTACTCTATTACAGTCGCTATGGCGCAGTAAAAGAAATGGCACAACATATTGCCCGCGGAGTGGAATCAGTGAATAAAATGGAAGCACATATTCGTACCGTGCCACCCGTGGATACCACTATCAAAACTCCCGATCCTAGTGTGCCCGAGAGTGGCGCACCGTATGTCACCTTAGACGATCTAAAAAACTGCGCGGGCTTAGCACTAGGTAGTCCAACGCGATTTGGCAATATGGCTGCCCCTATGAAACACTTTATTGATGGTACCAGCAGTTTATGGTTATCAGGATCATTAGTGAACAAACCCGCAACTGTTTTTACTTCAACCGCCAGCATGCACGGTGGTCAAGAAACCACGCTGCTGAGCATGATGCTACCGTTATTTCACTTAGGGTTTATTTTGGTTGGAGTTCCCTATACAGAAGCCCCCTTAAATACTACCCAAAGTGGCGGCACACCTTATGGAACTAGTCATTTTGCTGGAACGAAAAGTAATAACCCGCTCACCGAGGATGAAAAACATTTATGTTTCGCACAAGGAAAACGCATAGCCATGCTTGCTGCCAAACTATAACAGGCTTCCAGCTGATTGAAATGATGATGGTAATTACCATCATCAGTATTCTTGCCGTTATGGGTATACCGTTATATTCACAGCATGTAATAAAAGTCAAACGACTGGAGGCAAAATCCATGCTACTGCAACTTTCGCAAGCGATGGAAAACTATGCATTACACAATCACTCTTATACAGGTGCAACTTTAGCGGCACTACACCAACCTGAAATCACCGCTCAGCAACCGTATCGGTTACATATTCAATATGCGAATACAGATGGGTTTCTGTTAATGGCACAACCGCAAGGAAAGCAAGCTGCAGATGATGCGGCCTGTGCAACGCTAACACTGGATGACAAAGGGACCAAAGGTATTACTGGGACAGGGTTAGTGACAAAATGTTGGGGATGAAAAACAACTAGGGTCTGTTTACAATTCAACCCTCGATGCGAAAAAACAGGGGATCGAAGGTTGAATTGTAAACAGACCCTAACACTGTAGCACTTCACCGCGCCCATCTATAATTTTTCCATGCTGATCTGGGTACACCTCACGTGCCCGTCCCGACTTGCCAATCACTATTGCCCAACGCGGATAAGGATGTGACGACATGCAATACCAAAAGGTGCCATTTTCTGCATGCGTTGTCCCATCGGCAAGGAATTGCAAATAGGCTTGGCGGCGAGGAAACGCGCGCCAATATAAATGAGCATATTGCGAAGCCCCAGTAAAAACAGCGATAACTTGTTCGCGCTGTTGCACTTCACCACTCTCTTGATCATCCACAAACACTATCTGCCCTTGATCCCATGCCCCGCCACAGATTTTTTGATCCGCACTTTTACACAATGAGACTGACACCCCTCGCAATAACGCCTCACTGCGCGCCAATTGAATTACCTGCAACAACTGATCACGCTGCACATCTGCATACGAGGTTTGCAATAAATCACGCAAAGAAGGCATAGCAAAACCAGCAATAATGGCAACAATGATAAGCACAGTGAGTAATTCGAAAAGAGAGAGGCCATTGCTTTTATTCATGTACTTTCCTGTTGAATTTTTTCAGCACAAGCCTCCCACAGCATACCAAGTCCTTTACGCGGATAACGAAAAGGAGATGCCTTTAATATTATTTTGGAGTAACTTATAATACATTGTTTTTCAAACCAAAAATGGATTAATTAAGATCTACTGCCATTAAATAGATAGAAAAAATTCATCCGATATTTATTGCTTGGGCATGGGGAGTGAATGGAATAACCAGTATTTTATCATCCATTGCAGCAATAATAATTGCATTGGGTTTACGATTGTAATAACTATCGCAGCGATAACATACTTACTAGGAGTCGCTAGCTATTGGCAATATTTGCGCATTATAAGCAAATAAACACCTAAAAGAGAAAAGATAAATTTTAATCTTTCTCCATGGATTCAAGGAGAGCATCATGTTATTTAAAAGATATTTTTTAGTAGGCGGTGCTGGCTTTATTGGTTCACATTTTATCGACGCTCTATTATCTCAACCTCATATACAACAAGTTACCATATACGACAATTTTTCTACCGGGAAAACGTGGCATTATCAACACCATACTTATGATCCTCGTCTCACTATCGTCAACAGTGACGCAAAAGACATCGAACAACTCACACAGGCTATGCGGCATCACGATATTGCGATACATCTCGCCTCCAATTCTGACATTGCCAAAGCAGTTAGTGACCCTACTATTGATTTTACTAATGGTTTTTATCTCACTTATCACGTGTTAGAAGCCATGCGTTTAAATAAAATCAAACGAATTATCTATACTTCCGGGAGCGGGGTATACGGGGATGTGGGAACACTGGAAAGCCATGAAGATCAAGGCCCTATGCACCCGATTTCCACCTATGGTGCGAGCAAATTAGCAGGCGAAGCCTATATTTCCAGCTATTGTCATATGTTTGGATTAACTGCCTGCATCTTCCGGTTCGGCAATGTAGTTGGCCCACGCCAAACGCATGGAGTAGGCTACGATTTTGTAAGAAATTTATTAAAAGATCCTACTACACTGCGTATCATGGGTAATGGTACACAAAGTAAATCCTATATTCATATTGATGACATCATAAAAGCCGTATTTTTGACGAATGAAAAACTAGAAACTCGCTACGAAGTCTATAATGTTGCCACAGGCGATTATATTACGGTTCGAGATATTGCTAACATCGTTATTCAATGCTTAAACATAAGAAACCCTGTCAACTTGATTTTTTCAGAAACAGATCGAGGATGGGCGGGTGATGTACCTATCGTGCGTCTTAATACGAATAAAATTCGCTCCTTAGGTTGGCGCTGTCAGAGAAATTCAGCACAGGCTATAAAGGAATCCGTGTTGGCGATGATTGAACAGGTAAAATCCCTCCCCACCTCCCTTTTGCAAAGGGAAGAGTTTCGGGACCATGCTCAATCCTGATTTGCGTAACAAGCCGATAAAAAGTGGATTCATTACCATCCCTGATCCTGTATGATAAGAGTCACATCAAACATAAAGAGAGTCTGATCTAATCATGCATCCATCTTCACCACGTTTCGCTATTATTGGTGCCGGTCCCTCCGGGTTAGTAATCAATCTTTTTTTAAAACATCCGGCCGACATTCTTGAAAGCACCGATCATGTGGGGGGGCACGCTGCTTCTTTCTTTGCTGGTGGGTTTACTTTCGACTACGGCCCTCACATTTTATTTTCTCGCGATCAAGAAATTTTAAATTTCATTGTGGCCTCATTAGATGATAATGTCAGTCGTTGCCGACGTAATAATAAAATCTCTTTTAAAGATCGCCTCATCAAATACCCGTTTGAGAATGATTTAAAATCCTTACCGCTCGAAGATAATTATGCTTGCCTTCATGATTTTATTTTTAATCCCCATAAAGAAAAACACCTCACACCAAAAAACATGAAAGAATGGTTTTTAAAAACGTTCGGAGAGGGCATCTGTTCGCGTTATTTATTTCCCTATAATGAAAAAGTATGGAATATCCCCGTAGAACAACTTTCCATGGCTATGACAGATCGCATCCCGACCCCTCCTTCTGAGGATATTTTAAAATCTTCGTTGGGATATTCGACAGAAGGTTATCTACACCAGCTTTATTATTTTTATCCTAAAATAGGTGGCTATCAAGCCATTAGCGAAGCATGGAAAAATGTAGGCCAGATTACTTATCATTATCATGTAGATAAAGTTCAATTTCGTAAAAATAAGATTTTTTTAATAAGTACCCAAGGTCAAGTTCGCGAATACGATCAAGTCATTAGTACTATGCCAGTTCATGAATTAATTAATAAATTAGAGAGAGACATACCTACTGAAATTAGTATTGCGGTTAACAAGTTGATCGTCAACCCGATGTATATTATTTCTTTCGGTATTCGTGGTATAGACCCAAACAAATATACAGCCGTTTATTTTCCCGAGTCTGAGTTTTTAGTTAATCGCATTAGTTACCCCTGCACCTTTTCCGCTAACAATGGTCCAACAGAACATTGGAGTATCCAAGCTGAAATTACCTGTGCGAGAAACTCTACAACATGGCAACAATCCGATACAGAAATGCTTACCCATGTCAAACAGGGGTTACAAAAACGCCGGCTATTGCCCAGTAATGATCACATTGTTTTTGAAAAAGTACATCGCCAAGAGCGATCGTATGTTGTATATGATATAGACTATGAACAACATGCTAATACAGTAAGAAAGTGGTTTTCTTCTATTGGCATTCATTTACTAGGACGCTTCAGTTATTTTGAATATATTAATGTAGATATGGCAGTAGACAGAGCATTAAAAGTTGCTGCTACTCTTAACGGAGATAAAAGTGATTGCCCTACAACTAAATCACTTTATCTAAAAAATGCATTAATACAACTCAATAAGATGAGGCCTATCCCCGTATTGTAATTTCAGGTGTTTAAAATGAATTTTATTCTTGATTTTCAAAAAGCCACTTACCCATATTTTGAAGAGCTCAATGAAGGAGTAACAAAACACATCCCCCCTACTAAACAGGATGAGGCTATTCTTGACATCGGTGCAGGTAGAGGAATATTAAGTGCACATCTTAAAAAATTAGGCTATAAAACTTATATAATTGAAGCAAACCCAAGCATCGCTGAGCAAGCTCGTCACCATGCAGATTATGGCATTTGCGCCGATTTACACGACATTGAAAAAATTAAACTTGTCCTGCAAAACAAGAAGTTTAAATACATTATATTTTCTGACGTATTAGAGCACGTCTTTGACCCAGTACAGGTATTGAGAAATTATCAACCCTTTTTATCCAATCACGGAAAAGTAATTGTTTCTCTGCCGAATGTGGCAAACTGGTTAGTGCGCCTACGCTTAATGTTTGGAGTTTTCAACTATGAAATGACGGGGGTGATGGATCGCACCCATATTCGATTCTTTACTTTCAAATCTGCTAAAAAAATGTTAGAAACAAGCACATATATCATTAATAAAATAGACAGCACGCCTTTTATTGTCCGTGCATTTCTTCCTATAATAAAAAAAATGCTTAGCCACTCCAGTGATCATTACCAAACAAAAAGCATTATTGAATCCCCTTATTACCAATTCTACACCAAATATATTTACCCTATCGAATATGGGTTTAGTCGCCTGCTGCCTTCCTTATTTTCATTTAGAATTATTTTAGTTGCGAGCAACCCAGGAGAGGAAAATGGACAGCTCAACCAGTAACGCACTAGGAAAACGTATCACGATTGCCATGATAACCATGAATGAAGAAACTGCTGTCGGCACAGTGATAAAAAATATTAAAACTATTGCACCAGAAGCAGAAATTATTATTGTAGATTCGAGTCAGGACAACACCGCTGATATTGCTGAAAAATCGGGAGCGACAGTCATCCGACAATTGCCTCCGCAAGGTTATGGCCCTGCCATGGAGTTAGCTTTACGCACAGGCCAACGTGAAGTTATCATTACTATGGATTGTGATAATACCTATCCTGTGGAAAAAATTCTGGAATTAGCCGCTCTGGTGTTAGAAAAAAAGCATGACCTAGTCAATGCCTCGCGATTAAAAACCAAACCCCAGGCTATGCCATGGTTAAATTATTTAGGCAATCTATTCTTTTCTTGGATAGCCAGCATTGTATTTTTTAAAAAATTTACAGATCTGCATAGCGGCATGCGCGCCTATCGTAAAAGCATGCTAGACAACTTACAGTTTGCAGCAAAGGGAGCTGCGTTACCGGTTGAATTATTGATAAAACCCTTCGTGCACGGATATAAACTCCATGAAATCTTTATTGATTATCATGAAAGAACAGGAAAAAGTAAAATGCGTCCATTCGATAGCGCTTGGTGGACTCTAAAAAGAATTATAAAAATCCGGATGTTTGCCCGATGAACAAGCGAATCAATCAACACTTAATCTACTTTCTTATCGCTGCCCTATTTTTATTGGCGTGGCATATGCAAGCTACTGTGTTACTGAATGCTGATGTGGCCTGGCTAATAGAAGCATCAAAACGCATGTTAGCAGGTGGATCATATACCAAGGATTTTTTCGAGAATAATCCCCCGTGGATTTTATATTTTTATGCTCCTGCAGTTTTATTAAGCAAATTTTTTACTATTAACCTTGCTTATAGCTTAAGAACTTACATTCTCATCTTGGCTTTTATCGCCCTATTATTATCTAAGCATTTTTTAAAAACTATTTTTTCAAAAAATCAGCAGGATAGTGCCTTATATCCTTTTCTCTTATTAACACTCGCAATGCTTTTTTTAATCTTCCCAGTGAGCGATTTTGGTCAACGGGAGCACGTGTTATTTATGCTTTCGACTCCGTATTTTCTTATGATAACGCAGAGAATACAGCAAAACAACGTCAACCCTTATCTTGCTGGGTTAACAGGCACAATAGCCGGTTCAGCATTTATTTTAAAACCGTATTTTTTCGCACCGTTGTTATTGGTTGAAAGTTATTATCTCTTACGCAAGAAAAATATCTTAGCCTGGATAAGACCCGAAGTCATGGCTATCCTCGCTCTCTCCCTATCTTATACTTTTCTTATTCTAATACGCCATGCGGATTATCTTTTTATTGTCCTCCCCCATGTTATTCACTGGTGCTATCTAGGAACACAGCGTCCCTGGTGGGTGCTGATCAATAATCTATGGGTATTTTGGTATGTATTGATTCTGTTGTTTTGTCTGATCAATGACTCTCGTAATCAACAACACTGGCCATTCACTGCGGTCATGCTTCTTGCCTTAAGTGGCTTTCTGTGTGCTTATCTCTATCAAGGAGTCGATTATTTCTATCGTATCTTCCCCGTTGCTGCGATGGAGTTATTGATTGTCACCACACTCTTTAGTGTGTTAGTCATAACGCATAAAAAAACCTGGAAAAGTTATTTAGCAATCAGCATTTTCCTTGTCTTGTTTTTCACCTTCTTTGAATTTTACCCAGCTGTGTTGGGTTATCAGCTTATCCTCCACCCTCATAAGTTATTCATCACTGTTTTTTGTATATTTACCAGCCTACTATATTTGATACATTCGAAACTCTACCTATACTCAGCGGAAGTAACTACACCCAACTTGATCACACCGATAAAAGCCCTCATTTTTTCTAGTTTAGGCGGATGCTTGTTTTTCTATAGCACTGCTTTTTTTATGAATTGGAGTATTTTTCATGCTTTCGGAACTGTTTTATTAATGATAGGAATTTTTAGTCTTTCCTTATCCCATACATTAAAAAATCGCGTGGACACCTTCATCCTGACCTCCTTCGGCATGCTGATTTTTTTGTTACAAGCGTTTGAAGTTTATACTCGCTACGAAAATGCAAGAGACTACAAAGATAACTACCAACCATTTATTCGTTTTTTAGCCACTCAAGCCACCCATCATTCCGTATATTTCTTTACTACGGAGTTAATTAACACGTCGTTAGTCATGGCCACCCAGAACCCTATCGACTCTGCATCGCGTTTCTCTGGCTTTTGGTTACTACCTGGTTTAATTAAATACCGTTATTTCTACCCGGGGCATACTCTTGACCAGCAACAAATAAAAGATATGCATTTTTTTATTAGCATGATTCATGAGGATTTCTTGTTAAAAAAACCCAATCTGGTGTTTATAGATAATAACAAGAAGAAATTCGAATTTTTCTACTACACACGAGATGATCTTATTAATAATTCCATTTCTTTTCTACCGTTCGACTATTTGCACTATTTTTCTGCAAGCCAACTTGGCCCTTCTCTTCAAGGGTATCGTTATCTTACCACCCTCAAACAATCCCTTGAGGTGGCTATTAATCCGCTACGTTATCAGTTACATTTAAATTACTTAACTTTTCCACACGATCATGAAATTCGTACTAACATCATCTATCTCTACATACAAAATAATACTCTAAAAATGGCATTAAAAGACGGCAGCGGCAACATACAAAGAATTCCCGTTATCGCAAACAAAAATTATCACGGGAAAAAAAATCTATTCTCTATTATGCAGCGTCTTTCTTCTCCCGGATCAACCTTATCTTTTCATGAAAGACAAACCCTTTTAGGGCTCATCGCGCAACAAAAACTCATATTTCCATTCTATAATTACACGGTTTATAAACGCGAATCCTAAAATTAAATTCCTATTGACAACTCGCGGTCAACTTAAGGAGAGTGGTCCATACATTTAAAATGAAACGCTTTGGGTATATATCACTCTACGTTGATACACAGCTAATTTATAATAAGGAGTCTTATCTAAGGTTGTAAGAAATTGGTAACTTTGCCACGCCATTCTAAATTTTGGCCTTTGCAAAAACTCAGCAAGATAATCAAAATTTATTCCCTGCATAAAGGGTTTATGCTCTGATACATCTACCAATATCAGAGCTGGATGATAATTCATTATTTCATCAGCGACTGTATTTATCAAAATGTCGCCTTCTTGTTTAATGGTATTTTGTAAATCATGCCCCGTCGTTTGCTGCAATAGCTTCACGTACCCAGGTACCCACGACAATGAGCCAAAACGTGAAACGGGTAGCACTTGTGCATAATCAATAGCTGGAAATGCTACGCTTAATTTGGCTGATAAAAAATAAACAGGCTGATGTTTAGCATTATAATGCATAAACCGAATCAAACTAAGTGCATCATCCTTATAAGAAATAGCAACGGCATACATCATCTTACTATAACAAAAAGGAAATAAGATAAACAGAAATCCAGCCACCAACAAAGACACATAAGAAATACTCAGCCTTGGTGATATATTTTTTTGAGTGATAACTGATCCGTACAGAAAAATCATTAATAAAAAAGCTATAGAATAGGCCGGATATAAATGGTAATACCAGGAAGTCCGCTGTAAAAAATAGACAAGTAAAAATCCGCATAATACAGTAAATAACCCTGCGCCCAACATTTTATACGTTAAGTACTGACTTAAAAAAGCAAACAACCCTATTACAATGAAACAATATATAATAGCCGGATGCATGAGTAACTCTTTAAACGAATCTCCCACTCCTTGGTAATAAAATTTCATTACTATGGGCAATACCAGCGTAATATATTCAAGATGCACATAGCAAATCACCATCAAGTAACCCAATGCAAGACTTGCAATAATCATTAACTCTAATTTAATCCAAGGCCACAAGTCGCGCCTTTGATAAATATACAATAATTCTAGTAACACAAAAGTAATAATAAAAAATGGCTTGATGAGAAACCCAATCCCCGCTGCTAGCGCCATTAAAACACCAAAATATCGATGGCCATATTCACCCATTAATCGTAACCCAATTAGCAATAAATAAGGGAAAACAAAAATAACCAATAAATGCTCTCGTTGGCCAAAATCAAATGGCAAGGGAAGTATTAAAAAAATAACCGTTATAGCCAATAGAAATAGTTTGCCAAACACAACATGGCATGGGTTAAAGATATGACGAACAAATACATAACAACCGCATAAAGACATAGTTGCCAGCAAGAAAACATAACAACGAAAGACCTTTTCTATATTAAGTAAAAATAGCTGAGAAAAAATTAAAGGTAAGCTATATAAATACAAAAACATTGGCGGACTGGGTTCAAAAAAATCCTTACCATATACACCGCCAGCTAACAATCGTCTTGCTTCGTGCAACCCCCAACTCACATCCCAACTAACTAAAAAACTGGATTGGCTAACCCAACTAAAGAAATAGATACTCGCTATAGCACCAGGAAGCCAAACCACACGCAATATCGATATTACTTGTCGCATAACACTCCATGACATCAAGGCAAATAATATCTTCGCATATCTAATAAAGCTTGTGCGATTATATCTGCATCCGGCTTGGCATCTAATAAGTACATGGCTTGATTATTAGAAACACGAATACTACCCGAAGTCATGAGCGTAGTATATTTGTCTTCCTCAACCACGCTCATATTCACATAACTCCCCACCAATAAGTAACGCCGCGATTTTGTTACAAAAAGATCCCGTCCAACGCTATAATCACTCACATCGTTTACACAGCCTAATACTCTTTGCATCAGCGTAGGCACAATATCATAGTGGCTGGTGCGATGAGTTAACATTCTAGGCTGCTCTCCCGGCCAATACACAATAAGTGGTGTACGAATTTGATAGTCGGTGTAATTACTGCCATGCCCCCAATATGCTTGCCGAGTATCATCAAACTCTTCGCCGTGATCACTGGTAATAATCACTATCGTATTATCGAGCATACGCTGCTCTTTCAGTAACGTAAGCACTTGCCCAACTTCATTATCAACAAAGTGCACTGCATTCTTATAGTGATTAAAGTAATCAGACATACTATCATGATTGATCGTTAATCGATTACACGTGGAACCATCTACTGGATATAACAATGGAATAGACATGGGCAAGCAATAAGCATGCGCAGCATTATAAAATAGAAAGGTAAAAAATGGCTTGTTGTTATCTCTATGCAGCAAAAACTCTTGAAATCCCTTAGTGATAATGTGATCTCGCTCAGCGCTGCTTTTTCCTGTCTGCGACGCAGGCCTAAGATCTCTCAATTCATAAAAAATGGTTTTATGTATAGGCGGAACACTAATATCACTACTATATAATACTCGCGTTTGATACCCATGGTTTAAAAGCGCATGAATAACAATCGCTCCTTGGTTTTTCTGTAACATTGACGCCCAATAGCTACTTGGCAAACTGTAAAACAAAGAAAACAAACCCGCTTGAGTTGAATTCCCACCACTATAATGTTGCTGAAATCGCCAGGCATGTTTTGCAAACTCCTCAATATGCGGGGTAAGCTGTGCATTTATTGCATCAAACCGCCACGCGTCAATACCAATCACAACTATATTATATAGCGTTTTACGCGCTGAAAATTTCAAGGGATGCAAAGGATACTGCAATGGCAAAGCAGGAAACAATGGCTGAGAAAACCGTGTCTCACTGTATCTCTCGATTAACGCTAAAGTATTTTTTCCAGGAATCAGCAACGCCAATATATTATTGTAAAGAGGTAGATTTGGTGTTTGTAGTGCAAAAACATTATTATCACGAGACACTGTGATAATGAAAATCATATAAGATCCTGCTAGTAATGCAAGCAACCGTGACAACCAACGTCTAGCTATGAATAACGGTTTTTTAAAAACTACTTTTTTCCAAATAAAAATGACTAAACACCCTTGTAACAATAAAACCACGATAAAAATCACCATTGCCCATAATATTTCATGTGTAGAAAGTTCTAAAAAATTAATTACATTATACTTCTCTCCAAAAGCAATGCTTAATAGCGTCAAGTTAATATGAAAATGATATGTAGAAAAAACCATTTCATCAGCAAGCAACGTGATACAACTTAGCGTGCTCAACAATGTAGCTAGAGAAAAAGTCAGAAATTTTTTATTAAAAATAATAACGCTCGGAATTACCAAGAAAATACCTGGCAAAACAGCTAATAATGTAAAATTTCCTAAATAGGCAGAAATATAGAATAGCAAAGCCAACGACTTTTCAAACAGGGTAGTATAAGAATAAATAGCCGATGAAAATAATGTTTTTGCAGAAAAAATAATAGTGAGATATTTTAAGCCTAAAATCGAAAATATCCCGGCATTTGCTAAATAAAACCAAATGGTAAAATGCAATAATGGTCGACGTATATACCAGTAATGTTTCAAAAGATTCATGAGCATCGTGCCAGGCTTATGAAGAATTCTTGTTAAAGATCATGGCAGGGATACAGATCCTTCGCAAGCTCAGGATGACGGGCAGGCAAGCTCAGGATGACGGGCGGGGCAAGCTCAGAATTAACACGCAAGCACAAGCCTATAGTGGGGGGGGACCCTCTTCTCACCGATGTCTAGCTGCCTGGGAAGCAACAGCAACGACATTTGGCAACTGTCCTAAACGCTCCAACTCTGCCATAGCTTGTTCCGTAGCTGGTCGCACTACCGAAGTAGGAGAGTCATCACTTAGATACCTCGTAAGACGCCCATCCACGCCCTCGCTCTCAACATGTAAATATGCCTGCCTCTCTCGCAAAGCAACCACAAAATCTTCCAATTGATAGGAGTTACTCAAGAATTGAGTATCTTTATGTAAACGTAACACCAATGGAAACTTAATTTCGTTAACTAATTGGATAATTCTGCTAGAAAAATAATAGGTGCCTAACTCCTTGCCAAACTCAATAGTAAGTCGTGGACATACGCTAAGTGTTCTTACAACAGCAGAAAGCTTATCACAATCCACATCACGCACCGGATCTGGCATTATAATAACAAGTGGTTGCGTCACCGGTGTTATAGAATCCAATTGCGCAAGTGTTAGCCTTTGCTCTTGAGCAGGCAAAGGTTGTTGATGAGTTGTTGTTGTTGCTGCCGCTGCAGATGATGTAGTTGCGCCAGCTGAAAATAATCCACCGCTAGTAGAAACAGCAGATTGCGCTGATACTTGCGCATGAGGACGCGGTACTTTATTTAGTAAGCGCTCCTCCATATTAATGAGGCGTTGCATCGCCTCTGCATCTGTAGGAAATAACTCTACAAATTTCTCAAAATCTCCAATTTGAATTTTAGTGTGCCGCTCTTTCAATGCGGATTCTAATAAACCTATGCTCTCAACATCTTCTAATATAGCAGCACGACAAGCAGCCGATAATTGTATAATTAGCTGCGGCTGTGCCGTCGACGCTTTTATCATATTGCATAGTGTTTCCCAAAACTTGGGTGGATCTTCAATGTCAGTTACTGCAGATAAATTAAGAATAACAGGATTGGATTGCTGCTGGTATCGAACAGAAAAATCATTGAGCATGTCACAGTGCTGTGTTGTTAATCTCCCTTTAACAGTTAGTTCAATAGGCTCTACAAGAGAAATTGGCACTAGCGTTGTAGAAGTAGTGCGTCGTTGAAACTCTCCTGCATTGCGTTGTAACTCAACCTTCATGGCAATCCTCCTTTTTTATTGTGTCTATTTATAAAGTATAGGCCGGAATAGCTACTTGTAACAGGCGGGTAACTGCCTGATTTTAGGGTGGATTAAGACGGGAGTTTCGCATTCTTAATCCGCTCTTGCACAGACGTTAATATCCCTCGCAAAATATTCATTTCTATCGCATCTGGACAGGCGCGAAAAAACAAACGGCGCAATCTAGCCATGAGCTTACGCGGAGCACGTAATCGTAAAAAATCGGTTTCTACTAAGACCTCTTGCAGATGTACAAAAAATCGCTCCATATCTTCTGAAGAAACGGGTTGATGCTCACGCTCTTTAGGTACGTTCCCGCCTAAACTCGCAATGTGCAGTTCATAGGCAATCACTTGCACCGCTGCTGCAATATTCAAGGAGCTATAATCGGGGTTTGCTGGAATTTGCACACAAAGCTGGCATTGTTGTAATTCTGCATTTGTTAGCCCGGTTTGCTCACGACCAAAAACAATGGCAACTGGATTACGCTGGGGTGCTTGCTCAACACGCTGGGCTAACTCTCGTGGCATGCATAATGGCCATGGCAAAGTACGCGAGCGTGTACTGGTTCCCACTACGAGCACACAATCGGCAATGGCCTCGGCCAAAGATTCAGTCACCCTGGCATTTTCTAAAATATCTACAGCACCGGATGCCATCTCTACTGCCTTAGCATGTGGAAATTGCTGCGGTGAAACCAAATATAACTTCTCCAGTCCCATGGTTTTCATTGCTCGCGCCACGGAACCAATATTACCCGGATGTGAAGTATTGACTAAAATAATACGAATTTGCCCAAGTAAGCTCAAATTAGCTATCCTCGAATTTTTTGTGGGTAAAGCGTAGAATAACGTCAATGACTACAAAACTACCAGGCCGTCTAATCGTCATCATCTTTGTACTTACTACTTACCTGCTCTTCACCTGGAATGCGCTGCAACTTATCACGCCTAGCCAAACACCACACAACCACTACCAATACTTAACACAGGCATTCCTGTTGGGGCAACTCCATCTTCCTATATCACCCGCACCCTCCTTACTGGCTTTAGCAGATCCCTACGATCCTCAGCAAAATACAGATTTTAGATTACACGATGCATCACTCTATAAAGGAAAATACTACCTGTATTTTGGGACTTTGCCTGTCTTCACTTTTTTTATGCCATTTAAGTTAATCACCGGAGCCTATCCGCCAGAAGTATATGCTACGCTATTTTTTCTTTTTTTGAGTTTTGTTATTAGCTTTTTATTGCTAATTCGCATTAAAGAAACCTACTTCCCTTTCCTACCAGAAACACATTTGCTATTTGCAGGTTTAATTTTGGGGCTGACCAACAATGCGCCATTTTTATTATCCCGACCAATGTTTTATGAAATTGCAATTGCATCCACTTATTGCTTCACCGCACTGGCATTGTATTTTCTTTACCGATGCATGCATTACGGCTTTCGTTATCAAGATGGTTTTTTATTTAGCTTATGTTTAGCCTGCACTGCAACAGGCAGGCCACATTTTGCTTTCGTTTGCTTTATCCTTGTTTTAGCGACTATTGTTTATTTAATAAAATATGCGCCTCGCCAACGTCTAGTGACTTTAGTTGTTTTATTACTCCTCCCACCCTTATGTATTAGCATTGCTTTAGGGCTATATAATTATTTGCGATTTGATTCTATTTGGGAGTTTGGCTTGCATTATCAGTTAACCGCTTTGCCTATCGCAAAAACAAATATATTAGACATACAAAATATTTTCTCACATATTATCTATGGAGTGTTTGTCTACTTTTTAAATCCTTATGCAGTACAGCTTTCTTTACCTTTCGTGCATGCAACTCATACCAATGTACTCACTGCATTTTCCTCAACCTATATTTGGGATGCCAGCGCGGGTATGCTATTCACTGCCCCTTTTGTAGTCATTATATTTGCTTTACCACGTTTACTTTATTACCACATGCAGCCTAGTCAATATATGCTATTACCGTTATGCTGGTTTCTTGTGTTATGCACTAGCATTCCTATTACGGTTCTTGGTTTTTTATTGATATTATCTGGCGCAACGCAGCGCTTTATTAGCGATTTTTCTCCTTATCTTATATTCATCGCTATAATTACTTTCTGGCTAATAGAAACCAATCAAGCAGGTGAGGTATGGCGTATTAAACGATTTTTTCTTATTACTGGTATCATAAGTATTTTTATTGGCATTAATCTAGGATTTAACTCATAGTTCTACACACCAACCGGCATATGTGGGCGAATGATTTTTAACATTTGTCGAAGAATTGTCGCATTGCCTGCGATAACATCACCCTTAGAAAAAAAATCGTCACCCCCATGTAAATCCGTTATTAAACCGCCTGCTTCTTTTATTAATAAAACGCCTGCAGCAATATCCCAAGGCTTTAACCCTAACTCCCAAAATCCATCTAAACGCCCACAAGCTACATAGGCCAAGTCTAAGGTGGCAGCACCCAAACGGCGAATATCACCGCAAATCGGTAACAAGGCTTGAATAGTGCAAAGATAGGCAGTTTGATGCTGTGGGGAGTGCCGATAAGGGAATCCTGTACCTAATAAGCAATCTTGTAAGTGCTTACGTGTGCTTACGCGAATACGCCTTTCATTCAATTGCGCGCCCTTACCGCGACTAGCTGTAAAAAGTTCATCCCGAATTGGGTCGTAAATAACGCCGTGTTCTATCCTGTTTTTGTATTTCACCGCAATAGAAACCGCAAAATGCGGTAACCCATGAATAAAATTACGCGTACCATCTAAAGGGTCAATAATCCAAAGATAATCATTTCCTGATTTTTCCGTACCTTCCTCACCTAAGACACCATGATCAGGATAAGCCTTTGAAATAATACCAGTAATTTCTTTTTCAGCTTGCTTATCTATATTAGTAACATAGTCATTAGGCTTCTTTTCAGTAACATTTACCTTATCGAGGCGAGTGGCTGCACGAGCAATCAAGTTACCTGCCGTGCGGGCTGCTTGTATAGCAATATTTATAATCGGTTCGCGCATCGCTAAGGCCTATTATCCAATGCTTCTTTGACTGGCGGCAATAAATGGAAACGTGATAAACCCAATGCTATCGACAAAGCACCAGCAACATAAATAGAAGAATACGTGCCTACCACAATACCGATAATTAGCGCCAAGGAAAATCCGTGTAGCAAACTCCCACCCAAGAAAAACAAAGCTAATACCACAGTTAATGTTAGCGCAGATGTCATAATGGTACGCGATAAAGTTTGATTAATGGCTTGGTTCATCACTTCAAGCGCACTGGCTTTTCTCAGTTTACGGAAATTTTCACGCACACGATCAAAAATCACAATCGTATCATTTAACGAATAACCAATAACAGTTAATATAGCTGCCAAGGTAATAAGATTAAACTCTAAGTGCAAAAACGAAAATATCCCTAGAATAATTACTGGGTCATGAATCAATGCCACTGTAGAGGCAACAGCAAAGCGCTTCTCAAAACGTGCAGCAATGTAAATCATTGTCCCTAACAATGCAACAATAATAGCTAGCCAACTTTTCGTCACCATTTCATTTCCGACTTGTGGGCCAATATAATTTACTTGTTCCACCTTCGCGCTAGGCAATACCTGCACCACTTGTTTTGTTAACCTATCTTGCTGATTCTCTGCATTGCCTGATGATGTCAAGGTAACTAACACATCTTTGGAGGTACCATAACTCGTTACAATAGCCTCTTTAAAGCCGGCTTGATCCAAATTGTTGCGTATTAAAGTAAGATCGGCAACCTCTGGAAAGCTTAATTGAATTTGTATTCCACCTGTAAAATCCAAACCCCAATTCAATCCCTTTACGGCCAAGGAACCTATGGAAAGTAAAAACAAGACAATAGAAAATAGCGCCGCCCATTTACGCTGAGCCATAAAGTCAATGTTAGTATTTTGCTTAAAAAATTCCATCAAGCTATTCCTATTGAAATGCGTTTTGCCTCACGGCGACCATATAATAGATTTACTATCGCACGCGTACCCATAATTGCCGTAATCATGGAGGTAATCAAACCAATCGTCACTGTAATTGCCAACCCCTTTACCACCCCTGAGCCTAAGCTAAACAAAATCATCATTACAATCAGCGTGGTAATATTGGCATCGAGAATCGTTACAAATGCACGCTCATAACCAGCATAAATACTGGCTTGTAGACTCATGCCACGTCGCAATTCTTCACGAATACGCTCAAAAATCAAAACATTGGCATCCACCGCCATACCCATGGTTAGCACTAATCCCGCTATACCCGGTAAAGTCAGCGTTGCTCCCAGCAAAGATAAAACCGCAACAATCAACACTAAGTTTAACACTAAAGCTAAATCGGCAATTATCCCCATCATGCTATAGTAAACCGCCATAAACACAACAACTAATGCCATCCCCACTTCTACCGACAATATTCCCATGTGAATATTCTGCTTACCTAAGCTAGGGCCGACTTGTCGCTCTTCGATAATTGTCACTGGAGCAGGTAATGCCCCGGCGCGCAATAACAAGGCTAATGTCTTTGCTTCATCAGCACTGGCTAACCCGGTAATTTGAAAACCATTGCCGAGCGCGCTTTGGATGGTCGCCACACTGATTACATGTCGTTCAGTTTGATAACTAATTTCTTGTTTACCATCGACTAATTTAGGTGTCGACTTTACTTCCACATAGACTACTGCCATCGGCTTACCAATGCTTTCAGCCGTGGTTTTGGTAAACAAACTATCGCCCATACCACTTAACCGCACATCCACATTTGCTCGTCCATCCTCCCCAAAGCCAGAGCGCGCGCTCACAATAGATGAGCCACGCAACACAATTTGGTTTTTTAATAAAGTAGGCTGACCATGCCAATCATATAACCGGGTATCCGTAGGTGCCATGCCACCTGCCGCTACTAATGCAGGGTCATGTTCTACATCCACCATGTGAAATTCTAATGTCGCCGTCTTCCCGATTAAGCTTTTAGCTTGTGCTGTATCTTGCACTCCCGGTAAATCTACCGACACCCGGCTATCCCCTTGTTGCTGCACAATAGCCTCAGAAATCCCTAACTCATTCACCCGATTACGCAGGGTATTCATCGCTTGCTCTAATGTTTCCTGGCGTGCTTGATAAAGTGCGGCTGGCGCCCATGCACCTTGTAGAGCAAATTCATCTGCTGCAGATGATTGCTTAGTCCAACTAAACTCCGGATAACGCTGAGTTACAAAAGTATAAGCATCCTCTCTCGCTTCCAGCGTGCGAAACTGCAACATAACGCCTTCTTTACCTTGGCGGAACACGCCTGAATAACGAATATGTTCATCACGTAGTGCTTGAGCAATATTGTGTAAGTCTCCTTCTGTACGCTGTTGTAATACGGAATTAACATCAACCTGCAAGAGAAAATGCACACCGCCGCGTAAATCTAGCCCCAATTTCATCGGTGTGGCACCCAGAGATTTTAGCCAGACAGGGGTAGTAGGAGCTAGATTTAAAGCAACTAGATAATTTTCCCCCAGTGTTTGCTGGATCACTTCTTTGGCTTGCAGTTGCACATCGGGAGAAGCAAAAGTAAATAATACCGTGCGATTTTCTTGTTGCGCATGAGTATAAGCAATATTAGCAGTAGTTAATGCTTGTTTTATGGTATCGGTAAGTTGCGAATTTATCGTAACTGCTGAATTCGCCGCTGCCACTTGCACTGCCGGTACCTCTCCATACAAATTGGGCAAGGCATAAATAACCCCACATATAAGTACCACAACAATCAAGATATATTTCCATACGGGATAACGATTCATTAATATCCACCTAATAACTTCTACATAAGTGACTTCAGTGTGCCTTTCGGTAATGCAGTAACCACTGCAGATTTTTGTATGACAATGTCGGTATTATCAGCAATAGTTAGCACCACATATTGGTCGCTGATTTTACCTATTTTACCTAAGACTCCACCAACAGTAATCACTTCGTCGCCTTTGGCAAGCGAGCCTAATAAATCTCGTTGTTCTTTATTGCGCTTATTTTGTGGCCGCCATATTGCAAAATAAAAAAATAAAATAAATACGGCAAAAATAATAAAGAATGAAAAGGATCCTCCTGCTGGCACTGTTCCTGCCACTGAGGCATCTGCTGCATAAGCAGAAGAGATAAAGAAATCGAATAGGGTCATTATGTTTATTCCTAGGATAATTAAGCCAGTTGCAGGATTATAGACGCTTTCTGAATAGGGTCAAATTATTCTCTACGCATCTACCCCCACCCACATAGCATCGCCGTAACTAAAAAACCGATAACGTTGTGCCACCGCTGCGTGATAAGCTCGCATCATCGCCGCATGGCCTCCCAAGGCACAAACTAACATAAGCAACGAAGACCCTGGTAAATGCAAATTCGTAATCAACGCATCAACACAGCGAAATAGATAACCCGGATAAATAAAAATAGCTGTTTCACCGCTATAGGGTTGAATTTTCCCACTTGCACTGGCAGTCTCCAAGCCGCGCACAGTTGTTGTCCCTACTGCCACCACACGCCCACCCCGTTGTTGCGTCATACGCACTTGCTCACATAAGGCAGAGGATACTTCTAAATATTCCGCATGCATACGATGCGCCTGAATATTTTCTGTCCGTACGGGGGTATAAGTTCCCGCCCCAACATGTAAAGTTAAAAATCCTATTGCTACACCTTTAGCGCGCAATCGGCTAAACAGTTCCTCATCAAAATGCAATCCTGCCGTTGGCGCAGCTACAGAACCCTTGTGCTGAGCATAAATCGTTTGATAACGTTCACTGTCATGATTTTCCGGTAAACGATCAATATAAGGTGGCAATGGAATTTGGCCAATACTCTCAATCACTGTCAACACTGGTTGGGAATCATGGCTATATAATATATAAAACTCATCTTCACGGTGCATGACTTCGAATAGACAGGCTTCTTGCTCACCCAACCACAATCTGCTACCTGGTCGGGGTGGTTTACTCGCACGTACTTTCGCACTAATCCGCCGCGCATCTAAAATACGCTCCACGAAGACTTCAATTTGCCCGCCGGTGTCTTTACTGCCCAATAAACGCGCAGGAATCACACGTGTATTATTGAATACCAGTAAGTCTTTTGCTGTTAACAAATCTATAATCGCAGAAAACTGACAATGCTGAATAATCCCAGTGTGCCTGTCTAAACACAACAAACGGCTAGCACTGCGATCCGCTAATGGGTGCTGTGCAATGAGTTCTGCAGGTAAATCGTATAAAAAATCGCTTAGTTTCATTGTAAGCTAAATCTCAACCTCTCCGCCCACTTTTGCTGATAGCCAAGTACATGAATTTAAATTATATTTTCTTTAACCTGAGTTAGGTTTAACTATGAAAAAGGACTTTCATATGACCACGAATATAATTGATTTGGCTATATATCGTAAACAGCGGACTCGTGAATCCACAGTATCTTCCAGTTATGATGGTGAATTAGCTACAGCCATTCAACACTTGATTCAGCAATTACGCACCTCAGCATTAAATTCTGGGATGACAAAATAGGTTCACCAAAAATTGAGCCTTCATGGTTGTCTGCTACGGATTAAATAGATCTTTCGCTAAACGGCCAAAAGTCGAGCTTAAGAGAACTCCTTTATAGATGCCTATAAGCTATACTTTAAATTAAATTGGACTATAAAAAAACAATAGGAGAAACAAATCATGCCAGTTTATTATTTTTTGGAGGCAAGAAATGACATTGAAGATGCTATATCCACAGGAAATGACCAGCACGCACTCGATATCTTGAATTCTTTAATAACTGATCAACAAAACGTCGTTGATACAAACGGAAACTCCATAATAAATCTCTCTGAACAAACCAAGCAACAACTAATTATAAATGCACTTGTGTATGCAATTGATGCTAAGTCAGACAGGAACACCTTAAACCAGCTAGTATCTCTGCTTAAGGGAGGCAACATTAATCAGCCCTATATGCCCATCAATTCCAATGGTGCGATTACGCCTTCTGCAGGAGAGTGGGAAACCCCTATGCAGTGTGCTAAAAGGAATGGGGACACTGCAACAATTGCTCTCATACATAAACACGGGGGTGTTGATGACAACATTCGCCGCAACCAAATACAGAGATACCAACCCCCAGCAGGAAGGTCACCTTAATTTTTATACCGATCTATCTCTCACCCAACGGAAATACGGCATAGGTCAATAAACGTACTTGGTAACAAGCCCAGTGCTAATGCAGCAACACCATTGACACTAATCACGGCCGCCAAACCTGGGGATACCGCAATATGTTGACTATGTTGTGGCGTAGCAGGCTCTTCAAAGTACATCAGCATCACAATGCGTAAATAATAATAAGCGCCAATTAAAGCAAACACTAATGCTAATACCGCTAGCCACACCAAGTGCGCCTCTACCAACGCCTGTAATAAGCCTAGCTTGGCAAAGAAACCCACTGTAGGCGGTACCCCTGCCATGGAAAACATCAGCAATAACATCATAAAAGCTAACCAAGGATTGCGGGCGTTTAACCCACGATAATCATTTAACTGATCAAACTCCATACCTTGCTTACTTAAGATAGCAATGATCGCAAATGCACCGGCGGCAACCAGCACATAGGTGGAAATATAAAACATGGCGGCAGAATAGCCTTGCGCAGATTGCGGTCCAGCCAAAATACCCAACAACGTATAACCAATATGGGCAATCGATGAATACGCTAACATGCGTTTAAGATTGGTTTGCGCAATCGCCAATAGATTGCCAAAGAACATTGACAATATTGCAACTAAAATGAGTACTTGTTCCCATGCTACTTGTAAACTAGGTAATGCTTGTACTAATACTCTAACCATAATGACAAAGGCAGCCACTTTCGGCGCACTGGCAATGAATAACGTTACCGGCGTAGCTGAACCCTGATATACATCCGGCACCCACATGTGAAATGGCACGGCACCAAATTTAAAAATCAATCCTGAAATAATAAAAATTAACGCTACCAAGGCGACTAAATTCAGATTCGATTGTAAAGTCTGAGCAATCGTCGCAATTTGGATATCGCCAGTAATACCGTACAACAATGAAATCCCATATAAAAATAATCCTGACGCCAACGCCCCCATCACAAAGTATTTGATAGCTGCTTCGGTTGCTAAAGTAGAGTCCTTATACATAGCCACCATGGCATATAGAGACAAGGATAATAATTCCAATCCCAAGTAAATGGTAAGCAAACTATACGCTGAAACCATAATTGACATGCCAAGCACTGAAAACAAACCTAGCAAATAATATTCACCAGTAGCAATGCGGCGTTCTTTAATATAGTCACGCGCATAAATAAATGCGAATAGGCTAAACACATACATGATTAGCTTAGATAGTATCGCCAGCTTATCGACAATATAGCCGCGATGAAAAGTGATAATAGGTTCCGGGTAATCTTGGTATTGCATAAAAGCGGCAACAAAGGCCAGGACTAAGGTGAGTTGGGTTAAATAATAAGTCAGCCCGCGTAGTCGTGCCGGCAAAAAAATATCTGCCAAGAGCACTATGCAGGTCATGCTTAGTAGAATAAGTTCTGGAAACGCTGCCGAAAATAATGGCAAAGTAAAGTTCATTATTTACACCCTCACCCTAACCCTCTCCCGCAAGCGGGAGAGGGGATTTAGCTTAGACCTTCTCTCCCACCGCTCATGCTGCCCATCCCATTGGCACATTCATAGCCAACCCTGTAGGAATACTCTGTAATAACAAATGACCAATGGTCACTCGCAACACATTAATAATTGGTAATGGATACAGCCCAACAAAAAATACGCCGGCTGCCAACAAAATATAATTAATCCTCTCTATTACATTAATATCTTTAAATGTCGCTACAGCCGCATTAGTAACCGGACCCAAAAAGACACGTTTATACATCCATAATGTATAGGAAGCGCCCAATACCAATGTTAATGCTGCCATGGTTGCTACCCAGAAGTGGGTTTGAAACGCACTCATAATTACCATAAACTCACCAACAAACCCCGCGGTTCCCGGCAAACCTACATTAGACAAAGCAAACAACATAAAGAAAGCCGCAAACACCGGCATGCTATGCGCCACACCGCCGTAAGATTTAATTAAACGACTGTGATTGGCAAGACGATCCGCCATTAAACCTATACCCAGGAACATTGCACCCGAGCCAAACGCATGCGCAATCATTTGAATCACCGCTCCTTCTAAACTCATATATGCATCTTGAAAACTGCCCATGCGGCGAATAATGTCATACACCATAAAACAGCCTAAGGTAGAAAATCCCATATGCGCTACAGAGGAATAAGCAATTAATTTCTTCATGTCTTTTTGCACAATAGCAATTAAGCCCACGTACACAATAGCAATCAATGACATGCCAATCATGAAATCGGCCAAACGCATACAAGCTAAGGGTGTGATCGGCATACTAAAGCGCAAAAACCCATACACGCCTAGTTTTAACATTAACGCAGCCAAGATAACCGATCCTCCCGCCGGAGCCTCAGTATGCGCATCAGGCAACCAGGTATGTAACGGCCACATTGGTACTTTCACAGCAAAAGCGAGAAGAAAAGCAAAAAATAAATATTTTTGCACATGCAAACTTAACGGTAAGCCATAATACTCTTGAATACGAAATGTGCCCGTTTGGTTATAAAGGTATAACAAGGCAATTAACATCAGTATTGAACCAAAAAAGGTAAACAAGAAAAACTTAATCGATGCATACGAACGATTCGCACTACCCCACATGCCAATCGAAAGATACATAGGAATTAACATACCTTCCCAAAATACATAAAATAACACGGCATCCATGGCGCAAAACACACCGACAATCATGCCTTGCATGGTTAAAAATGCTGCCATGTATTGTGCCACGCGCAGCTTAATGGTTTGTGAGCTCGCTAAAACCACTAACAACCCAGTAAAATTGGTGAGAATCACCATCAAGACAGAAATGCCATCTACACCCAATGCATAATGCGTTTGATAAGCACGTATCCATAAATGCTCTTCTTGAAACTGCATGGCATAACTTGTGACATCAAAACCCAAGTATAACGGGATGCATAAAAGTAAATTGGCAATTGCCACTAAAATGGCAATACCTCGTGCTGTGCCTGCATGTTTATCACTGCCTGTCAACAATACACAGACAGCACCCACTATGGGTAACCAAATTAACAACGATAACAGGGGAAACTGCCATGCCATAAGTAACTATCCCCAAATAAACCAAAGAAGAAAGACTAATACTCCTATCACCATACTCAGTGCATAATGATAGAGATATCCCGTTTGCACATAACGTACTGTACGCGCTAACCAACCGATGGCTTGACCGGACCCATTCACACACACGCCATCAATTAATTTAACATCACTGACTTCATAACACACATCGCCTAACTCCACTGTGCCTTTCACAAATACGGTGTGGTTAAAATCATCAAAGCCAAATTTACGCACTAATAAGGCATATACCCAATGGAAGCGCCGCTTCAAAACCTCAGTCCATTGTGGATGAGCAGCAATAAACATCCATGCCATGACAATGCCAGCCATGGCGAACCAAAAAGTCAAATGCATGCCTGCATCTAAGGCCATTTTACTTGCACCTACATACGACCTGGCCATTTGTGCTAATACATTATGTTCCGGCAAGACAAAAACGCTATCTCCCAATAAACTGGGTTGCGCAAACAACATAGGTCCAATTAACATTTGCCCCATAAATACGCTAGGAATAGCAAGTGCCACCAAGGGGATTAATATCACCCAAGGCGACTCATGAATATGCCCTCGTAATTTTGCCTCTACTCTACTGCGTGTATGAAATGTTAAAAACAACGCGCGAAATGTATAAAGCGGCGTAATGAATGCACCGAATAACACGCAGTAATAGGCATAATGTGCGCCTGGCAGTGTACTTAAATGCACCGCATCGATGATCGCATCCTTAGAAAAAAAGCCAGAAAATGGTGGGATCGCCGATAGCGCCAATCCACCAATCACAAAAGTCAGATAGGTAACAGGTAAGTGCACTGCCAAACCACCCATTTTACGCATGTCTTGTTCATGATGCATGGCAATAATAACTGAGCCTGCAGATAAAAATAATAATGCCTTAAAAAAAGCATGCGTCATCAAATGAAAAATTGCTGCATCGTAAGCAGAAGCCCCTAAGGCTACCGCCATATAACCTAATTGCGAAATTGTCGAATAGGCAATCACCCGCTTAATATCAAATTGTACTAATGCCACCAACCCTAAAAAGAACGCGGTGGTACCACCGATAACTAAAATCATGCTCAATACCGCCGGCGCGTATTCAAACAAGGGCGACATGCGCGCTACCATATAAATGCCTGCTGTTACCATGGTTGCAGCATGAATTAATGCCGAGATCGGCGTTGGACCTTCCATGGATTCTGGCAACCATACATGCAAAGGCACTTGCGCAGATTTCCCCATCGCACCAATGAATAATAAAAAGCAAATTAGCGCAATCACGGGTACATCGTAATTAGGAAATAATGCTAAGCTACGTGATACTACCTGTGGAACTTGGGTAAATACAGCGTGATAGTTTAAGGTGCCAAAGAACATTAATACAGCCGCAATAGCCAGTAAAAAACCTATGTCACCGACACGATTAACTAGAAATGCTTTTAAACTACCTTGGTTTGCACTCTCTTTATTAAACCAAAAACCGATCAGCAAATAAGAGACTAACCCTACTCCTTCCCAACCAAAAAATAATAACAAGAAGTTATTTGCCAATACCAACACCAACATGGCAAAAGTAAATAATGATACATAACTAAAAAACCGTTGATAACCCGGATCGTCTGCCATATAGCCTATGGTATAAATATGCACGGCTAATGAGATAAACAACACGACAAACAACATGACTGTACTTAGTCGATCTAAGAGTAAAGCCACATCAAATTGCACGCTTCCCGCTGTCGCCCAGGTATACAAGGTTCCCTCGATGGCAGGATGCGCATCCAGCAGCATGACTTTGACTAAGTACATAGACAATACAAAGGCCATAGCTACTAAGCTAACCGTGATGCAATGTGTCGCATTTCTACCAATACGATGCCCGAACAAGCCAGCAGTGATTGCCCCCAATAACGGCAATAACATAATGATGGTTGCGAGGAGGATGAGAGGTTGATCCACAACTTATCCTTTTAAAGTATCCAATTGTTCAACTTCAATGGTGCCCCGTCGACGATAGAGCACAACCAAGATCGCTAAACCAATAGCTGCTTCTGCTGCAGCCACTGTCAACACGAAAAATACAAATACTTGGCCAACAACATTGCCAAGAAAATAAGAAAATGCAACGAAGTTAGTATTGACTGCTAACAAAATCAATTCGATGGACATTAACAGCACGATAATATTTTTGCGGTTAATAATAATACCCGCCATCCCCAGCCCGAATAAAATGGCAGCCAACATAAGAAATTCCGTTAATGAAATCGTCATTTTTTCTCCACCGGCATATTCACTAAGCGAATGCGATCCTCGCGACGCACCGCAACTTGCGCAGCCGGGTTTTGCACTTTACGTTGCACCGGCCCACGGTGTGCTAAAGTAATTGCAGCAATAATGGCTGCCAGTAATAACACACCGGCAATTTCAAAAGGATAAACATAGTCGGTATAAAGAATACTGCCTAGTTGCGTAAGGTTATTATAGTCTGCTCCAGGTAATAGCGGTGCTGGATAATGCGACAAATCAAATCGCTCAGGACCAATGCCAATCACAACCAAGCCAATAATTAATGCTACGATTAAAATGCCAAAGGGAAGATAACGTACAAACCCCTTACGCCGCGACTCTTGCCTAACGCTAATCATCATCACCACAAATAGAAATAACGTCATGACGGCACCTACGTACACCAGTAACAATATCAGCGCCAAAAATTCAGCATGCAGTATCATCCAAACCGCTGCCATCGCAAAGAAAGTCACTACCAACGATAAAACACTGTGTACAGGATTACGACTGGCAATCACCATCACCGCTGACGCTACTGCAACTAATGCGTATGCATAGAAAATCAGATGCAATATCATCGATACTTCGCCTCCTCTGTGCGATCTTCGGCAATGTCTTTTTCATATCTATCACCAATTGCTAGCAAGGTTTCTTTTGTTAAAATGTTTTCACCGCGCTGCTCATAGTGATAATCATGGAAACGTGTTAACACAATGGCATCTACTGGACAAGCTTCTTCACAAAAACCACAATACACGCATTTAAATGTATCAATATCATACAACGTCGTACGTCGAGAACCATCTTCTCGTGGTTCTGCTTCTATCGTTATTGCCAAAGCAGGACATACCGCCTCACAGAGTTTGCAAGCAATGCAACGCTCCTCACCATTAGCATAGCGACGCAATGCATGAATCCCACGAAATCGTGGCGAGGTAGGGGTTTCCTCTTCTGGATAGCGAATAGTAAATTTTCTTTTCCACAAATAACGGCCTGTCACAGTAAGCCCCACCAGCAGGTCCCAAAGCGTAAAGCTTTTCACATACTGCCAGGCGCGACGCATCATGATGCCATTCCTTCTATGCTAAACCATGGCCCGAGATGAAATTGTACCGCTAGCCCGATCACTACAATCCAAATCAAGGTAATGGGAATAAACACTTTCCAGCCTAAGCGCATAACTTGGTCATAACGGTAGCGCGGAAAGGTAGCGCGAAACCAAAGATAACAGTACAGAAAAAAACTAAACTTGATAAAGAACCAAACAAATCCTGGCACCCAGGCAAACCAAGATTGCAAATAAGGGATACCTTCGAATGGCGATAACCAGCCGCCCAAAAAGAAAAGCGAGGTGAGCGCGGAAATTAATACCATATTGGCATATTCAGCAAAGAAAAATAGTGCAAAGGTCACACCTGCATATTCAACATGGAATCCAGCAACTAATTCGGATTCGCCCTCGGCCATATCAAAAGGTGAGCGGTTGGTCTCAGCCACTCCAGAAATCCAAAAAACAATAAACAAAGGCAAGAGTGGCAGCCAATACCAATGCCAAAATCCTCCCGTTTGCGCTAGGACAATCTGCTGGAAATTTAATGAATTCGCAGCCATCATCACACCCACTAAAGAAAACCCCATGGCAATCTCATAGGATATGGATTGTGCTGCAGCACGTAAGGCACCAAACATGGCATACTTGGAATTGGACGCCCAGCCAGCAATGATAATGCCATACACGCCCAAGGAAGAAATGGCCAGCGTATACAGCGCGCCTGCGTTAATATTCGCTAGCACCACACCTTGATCCAGCGGAATAACAGCCCAAGCAGCAAGAGCTGTGCCGAAGCTAATAATCGGTGCAATAAGAAAAAGAAAACGATTGGATGCAGTAGGAACAATAATCTCTTTGCCTAATAGTTTTACTGTATCCGCTATGGGTTGTAATAGCCCAAATGGACCAACGCGATTAGGACCTAGTCGTGCTTGCATAAACCCAATAATGCGGCGCTCTAAATAGGTTAAATACAGCACGATAACAATAATGCCAATCACCAGTGCGATAATCTTGGCAACAATAAGTGCAACTAACAGTAACCCATCTAACATGGTTTAAGTTATCCTGTCTATTTCCACTATTCCAAATAATTCATCCAACATGGCCGTCTCAGGTATACCACCGGCAATTAAGATGGCATCCTCGGGCAAGCGCGTGTCATAAATAGCAGGCAGCCGTACTGCTTTGCCATTTTGCTTAATATGCACCATCTCACCCTCGGTAATATGCAATTGTGCAGCACGTTGCGGATGGATGCGCACTACCGCACATTCGCCTTCTAAAATACGTTGTGCCTCTTGTAACGGCTGTGAACGACGCACTAAGCTATCGGTGGCATAAATAGGAATATCGCCTATGCGGACCAGTTGGTTATGAGCAGACATCGTTGGTATGGCACGCTTAGGACATTCCACCTCAGGACCTGCGATATCCGCCGGGCATAACAATCCCTGAACTTTATCACGAATCGCTGCACAGCTCGTCATATCAAAATCTTCCAGATGGAGCGCTTGACCTAAACTTTGTAATACCAGCCAACCTGGCCGTGCCTCAGCTAAAGGCGAAACTGCTGCATTAAAGCTTTGCCATGTCCCAGCAGCATTCACTAATGTACCGGTATTTTCTGTGAACGGCGTAATAGGTAAGATCACATCCGCGTGTTTTTCTAGCGTGGCATTATTAAACATGGATAATGCCAAAACAAATTCTGCATGTTGTAATGCAGTTATAGCTTGCTGCGGCTGGGCACAGTCTAATTCTGGCTCTACGTTGCATAACAAATACGCCTTGCGTGGTTGCGCTAGCATGGCTTGGGCATCTAATCCTGGCGCATCCACTGCCTGACCCATTGCAGTGCGATGGGGTACTGCACCTGCTAACCATGCCCCTGCTGCATTTGCCCCTTCAGTGAGGAGCCCTAATTTCGCACCGGTTAATTGCGCCAATTTGGCGGCATGATAGCGAATTTCTGCTGCACGTGGGTGATTCATCGCTAAAGCACCAAGCAAGATACAGGCGTGTTTTTTGTCGCGCAGTGTTCGGGGGATTTCTAACCCCTCCACCATCTCAGCTAGCGTATCCACTAACTGCGCCGGGGAAACAAGTACTCGCGCATGCAATGGAAAATGGAAATGATAATCCAGCATATTCACCGCCATAATCTTTGCACCGTTACTCCAGGCTTTGCGCACTCGCAACGCCGCAGATGGCTGTTCTTTCTGAATGTGCGATCCAATCAGTAAAATTGCATCACATTGTGCAAGCTCGGCCATGCTCATACCTAATCCAGGCGCAAGCGGCATTGTGGCTTGATCACGAAAATCAACTTGACGTAACCGATGATCGATATGCGCACTACCCAATTGTCGTACTAAGCTCTGCAAAAGATAACTCTCTTCCAACGTCGCACTCGGTGAAATCAATGCACCCAGTTGGCCACTTCCGTGCTGATCCACACTATGACGCAATCCTTGGGCAGCCGCTGTGAGTGCTTCTTCCCACGTCGCTGGCGCTAATTTGCCATGGCGACGTATCCATGGTTGAGTTAAGCGTTCCGGGTGATCTAAGCCAGCATAGCTAAAGCGATCACGATCGGAAATCCACGTCTCATTCACTGCATTATTTTCTCGTGACACTACGCGCATTACGCTACCATTACGTGAATGCACGAATAAATTCGACCCTACACAATCATGCGGACTAATACTGGGAGCTTGTGTTAACTCCCAAGCGCGCGCACGAAAACGAAAAGGCTTTGACGTCAAGGCACCAACCGGACAAATATCAATAATATTACCCGACACTTCAGAGTGCATAGCATGTTTAATATATGTGCCTATCGTCATATGCTCACCACGACCAGTTGCGCCTAACTCGCGTAATCCTGCCACTTCTTCCCCGAAGCGCACACAACGGGTACATTGAATACAACGGGTCATTTCTGTCGCCACCAACGGCCCAATATCTTCATCTTTAACGGCGCGCTTGCCCTCAGCAAAGTGTGACAATGGTGAAGCAAAGCCCATGGTTAAATCTTGCAATTCACACTCGCCGCCTTGGTCGCAGATGGGACAATCTAAAGGATGATTTATTAATAAAAACTCCATAACACTACGTTGCGCTGTCATGGCTTTCGTAGATTTAGTAAAGACTTTCATACCTGGTGTGATAGGTGTAGCGCAAGCGGGTAATGCTTTGGGTGACTTTTCTACTTCTACTAAACACATGCGGCAGTTGGCTGCTACCGGTAAATGCTTGTGGTAGCAAAATCGGGGTATATAAATGCCAGCCTCATCCGCCACCTGAATAATCATTTGCTCAGAATGAGTCTGAATTTTACGGTCATCTATTTCTATTTCAATATCTGCCATGGATTTTCTCTTTACGAAACTGTCTACACCCTCACCCTCTCCCCGCGCTACGCGCCGGGAGAGGGGATGGTTATGTCTCTGTCACCATACAACGCTTATGTTGTACGTGATACACGAACTCATCCCGAAAATACTTTAAAAATCCACCAACCGGCCAAGCGGCGGCTTCCCCAAATGCACAAATCGTGCGGCCTTCAATATTTTTTGCTGCGCGCGCTAGGTTGTCGATGTCTTCTACACTCGCTTCGCCATGCTCAATACGGTGCACCATACGATATAACCAACCTGTGCCCTCACGACACGGCGTACATTGTCCACAGGATTCTTCCATATAAAATTTCGACAACCGTTCCAGCGCCTTCACCATGCATACCGTTTCATCCATTACAATCACAGCACCAGAACCCAACCCAGAACCGGCTTTTTGTATAGAATCAAAATCCATATTTAATGACATCATACTATCTGCAGGCAATACCGGCATGGATGAGCCACCAGGAATAACCGCTTTTAAGCGATGCCCAGTACGCACCCCCCCTGCCATCGCTAATAACTCTTTAAACGGCGTGCCTAATGGAATTTCATAATTACCTGGCTTATTCACATGCCCAGTCACAGAGAAAATTTTACATCCGCCATTATTTGGCTTGCCTAGCTTTAAAAACCATTCTGCGCCGTGCTGTAGAATCACCGGCACAGAAGCAAAAGTTTCTACATTATTAATCGTTGTAGGTTTCCCATATAAACCACGTGCAGCAGGAAACGGTGGTTTATAACGCGGCATGCCTTTTTTCCCTTCTAATGACTCCATTAATGCCGTTTCTTCACCACAAATATAGGCACCAGCACCAAGGTGCACATGCAAATCAAAATCTACGCCTGAGCCCAAAATATTTTTACCCAACAATCCCAAATGGTAAGCTTCGTCCAGTGCCGCTTGAAAACGCTCATAAGGCTCCCAAAATTCGCCGCGGATATAATTATAACCAACCGTTGCTCCCATCACATAACCACCTATGGCCATGCCTTCAATAAGTTGATGTGGGTTATAGAGTAAAATATCGCGATCTTTACATGTGCCTGGCTCGCCTTCATCGGCATTACATAATACATACTTTTGCCCTGGCACATCACGACGAATAAAACTCCATTTCAATCCAGTAGGAAAGCCTGCGCCACCGCGTCCACGCAATGTTGCCGTTTTTAATGCGGCAATAATTTTTTCCGGCGGCATTTTTTCTTGTAAGATACGTTGCCACTGTGTATAACCGCCAACACTTTGATACGCCTGCAAACTCCACGGCTTATCTAAATGCAAAGTACGGAAACAAACTTCATTCGCCACGATGCTTACTCCAAAGATGCCAAAATCGCATCAATTTTTTCCGGCGTGAGATTTTCATAATATTTTTTTCCAATCTGTAACATGGGAGCACCCACGCAAGCACCTAAACATTCCACTTCTTTTAACGTGCATTTACCATCCGCTGTAGTCCCATGCACATCCACCGCCAAACGTTTTTTCAAATGCGCTAATACTTCTTCTGAGCCACGCAACATGCATGAGATATTGGTACATACGCTAATTACATGACGGCCGACAGGCTTAAGATGATAAAGGCTATAAAATGTTGCAACTTCATATACTGCAATACGTGGCATGCCTAAATAATCGGCCACGGCATCCATCCACTCTTCATTCAGCCAGCCACGTTCTTCTTGCACATAACGCAACGCTTCCAATACACCAGAACGTTTGTGTTCCTCAGGATAACGTTGTAACCATGCATCAATTTTGGCACGTACAGCAGCTGATAACAGTGTTTTATTCGTCTCTGTCATTAACGATCAATCTCCCCAAACACCACATCTAGACTGGACAAGGTGGCTACCACATCAGCAATCATATGGCCACGAATTAACTCGTTTAATCCGGCTAAATGCGCAAACCCTGCGGCGCGAATTTTCAGACGATACGGCTTGTTAGCACCATCCGAGACTAAATACACACCAAATTCACCTTTAGGATGCTCTATCGCTGCATAGGCTTCCCCTGCCGGTAAACAATAACCTTCACTCATGAGTTTAAAATGATGAATCAATGCTTCCATGCTTTTTTTCATTTCCACGCGCGGCGGCTGCACGATTTTATAATCATCTACCATCACTGGACCTGGATGGTTACGCAGCCACTCTACGCATTGGCGAATAATCCGGTTAGATTGACGCATTTCTTCGATACGGACTAAATAACGATCGTAACAATCACCGGTTTTCCCAATGGGAATTGCAAAATCCACTTGATCATAGACTGCATACGGTTGTTTTTTACGTAAGTCCCACTCCACACCCGAACCACGCAACATCGGACCAGTAAACCCCAAGGCTATGGCACGTTCTGGAGAAACAACACCTATGCCTACGGTGCGTTGTTTCCAAATGCGGTTATCAGTAAGCAAGCTTTCATATTCATCTACACGTGCAGGGAAGCGCTCGGTAAAGTCCCAAATATAATCTAATAAAGAACCTTCACGTGCGGCATTTAACCTCGCCACCTCTTTGGTGTTATGCCATTTAGTTGGCTTGAACTTGGGCATGTTATCAGGGAGGTCTGCGTGCACACCGCCTGGACGATAATACGTAGCATGCATGCGTGCACCTGACACGGCTTCATAACAATCAACAAGCTCTTCACGCTCACGGAAACAATAGAGAAACATGGTCATGGCACCAATATCTAAAGCATGCCCTGCTAGCCATAATAAATGATTTAATATGCGCGTAATTTCATCAAACATCACACGGATATATTGCGCACGAATCGGCGGCATTACCCCTAATAATTTTTCTATAGCTAATACATAACCGTGTTCATTACACATCATGGACACGTAATCCAATCTGTCCATATAACCAATGGTATGATTATACGGCTTGCTTTCAGCTAACTTTTCCGTAGCACGGTGTAGCAAGCCAATGTGTGGATCTGCACGTACCACGGTTTCCCCATCCACTTCGAGAATCAGACGTAACACACCGTGTGCTGCTGGATGTTGTGGGCCAAAGTTAAAGACATAGTTGCGAATTTCAGGCAAGGTTTCCATGTGATATTAGGCTCCTGTGCCTGGAGGGATTTCATAGCGATGATCATGGCGAATCACCTTGGGCTCTAACACCCGCGGCGCAATACTTACCGGCTCATAAATAACCCGTCCTTGTTGTGCATCGTAGCGCACTTCCACTTTACCGCTGAGTGGAAAATCTTTGCGAAACGGATGGCCGGCAAACCCGTAATCAGTCAAAATACGGCGTAAATCTGGATGCCCAACAAAATGGATACCAAATAAGTCAAATGCTTCTCTTTCAAACCAATTCGCGGCGGGCCAAATATCGGTAACCGAGTGAATAGCCGGAGGTTCTTGTGACTCCGGTAAATATACGCGTAAACGGATACGCTGATTGTGCGTCAAAGACAATAAATGATACACAACCGCAAAGCGGGGTTGTGTTGGCGTCATCGTTGTAGCAGTGGTAAATTCATGCCCCTCTACACCACGACCAAAACCCGTTCCTGTGGTAGATTCCGTCTGCCACTCCCCTAGCCCGTAATGCAAATAGTCAACACCACATACATCGATCAGCATGTTAAATGCAAGGTCGGCTTGATCACGCAAAGCCAAGCACATATCGCGAATAAATTCGCCCTTGACCTGTAATGTCAACTCATTGTGACTAACATTGGCCACCTCAATCCAAGCCATAAAACTCTTTGTTATATTTTCATGAAGAGCATAAATATCTGACATCACGAATCCTTATTATCTATACCCGCTAAAAATATGCAGGGATAAGTTTTTCATGGAGGTAAAGGTCAGTGAGAATAGGAATGTCGGCTTCACCTTGCAATTACCTTTTTTTGCCGAATTTTATTTTGCAGCTGGATCACACCGTACATCAGCGCCTCTGCCGTTGGCGGACAACCTGGCACATAAATATCCACAGGCACAATACGATCACAGCCACGCACAACAGCATAAGAATAATGATAATAACCCCCGCCATTCGCACAGGAACCCATGGAAATCACCCATTTCGGATCTGCCATTTGGTCATACACTTTACGCAAAGCCGGTGCCATTTTGTTACATAATGTCCCCGCTACTATCATCACATCCGACTGGCGTGGACTTGGACGAAACATCACACCAAAACGGTCCAAATCATAACGCGCTGCGCCAGCATGCATCATTTCTACCGCGCAACACGCTAATCCAAATGTTACTGGCCACATTGACCCAGAACGCGCCCAAGCAAAAATATCATCCAGAGTGGTTAAATAAAAACCTGGTTTTAGTAAATCCGCTACTCCCATTCCAGCGCCCCCTTTTTCCACTCATAGAGAAACCCTATGGTTAATAAGCCCAGAAATACTGCCATGGCAATCATGCCAAACCAACCCATGTGGCGGAATACCACGGCCCATGGCACTAAAAATGCCGTTTCTAAGTCGAAAATAATAAAAAGAATAGCTACAAGGTAAAACCGTACATCGAAGGGCGAGCGTGTATCGTCAAATGCAGCAAATCCACACTCGTATGCAGAAAGTTTTTCAGCACTCGGGCGTTTAGGGCTTAATAAATAACCTAAAACAGGCGCAACACAGCCTATTCCTACCCCCATTATCATAAATATCAGCACGGGCAAATAATCTAATAGCAATGCTGGCTCCTCGATCCATCATTAAAGTGTCCCAATATTCTAACGTTTCTGTAGGGATAAAGGAATCCTGTTGTATTGCCCCCCCATCCTTTCCTTCCCCCACAAAAATGGGGGGAAGGGACGATCTAAGCTGTTTTCATTTTAATTTCATCTACATAATCCTCTGTACACGACAAAAATAACCTTATGTCATCTTGAGTGTTAGCGAAAGATCTATCTAGTTGATTAAATAGATCCTTCACGGAGTTTACCCTAGAGCGAAGCGAAGGGTTCAGGATGGCAGAATTATAGATTTTTTATTTTTGTCGTCTACAGAGATATAAATCAGTTTGTTGACCATAAAAGCCACAGACTGATATTCATCATCTATACTTTAAAGAAGCTCCATTAAAACTAACGAGGATGGCCATGAGTACGAGTCGTATGACGGATGACGAGCGTAACCTATTTAGAGCGATAGATTTATACAGCAGAAACACTGAAGAAGCAGCCCGTCTGATAGATGCATTAGACTGGAAACAAATAGATATCGCGCATAGACAAAGCGCGCTATGTCATGCTGCCGAAATAGGGTGCGCGCCTATACTAAGTTTCTTACTCACAAATCGAGCACAGCTCGGTATCACCGTAGATGGACAATACCCCATAACATTTTCAGGACCTGGTATTACAAATACAGAGAATAATACGAATACGATAACAACATGGTCTGATCCTGCATTATCTGTTGCAGCACAGCATGGGCAAGTGGAATGCGCTAAGTTACTCTTGCAGCATGGCGCTAATGTGAATTTTCAAGGTGGCCCTTCTCGCTATACTCCCCTGCTAAATGCTGCTGGTCAGCCCAATGCGAATATGGTTATGCTGTTGTTACAACACAGAGCTAACCCTAATCAAGCCAATCAACACCATGCCCCTCTCTTCCTTGCCACGCAAAATTTTCTCCCTAACGCAGTTTTACTTTTATTAGCTGGAGCACAACCAGACAGCCTTGTGACACAGAGATTGCAAGCCCTATATCAGCGTCCATCAGACGCTCCTCCACAATTTTCTGATCGGCTCTTTTCTCAACCCATTAACCCACAAAAGCTTACGCTGCATTTTGTTTGGGGATCATCGCAGAACATAGGAATGATCACACAACTGCAAGAAACCTCTATACAGAAGCAGTTAGCCTTGGCGTAACAGATGCGCAGAGCAGATTAGATAACTTGCCTCCTCCCTCTCGGGGATTTACGAGGTAGTTTAAATATTTTCAGAAGTTTCGCGAATACCATTACCTAGGGCCTTCTTTAACAAAGTTCGGTACAACTCACGGCGTACTGCACCGTGTAATTCCACTAGCTTGCGAAATAACAAAGCTGAAGGATTAGTATTACATCCCATCATCACTTCATCAATAATATCGGCATGCGTATTGGTATAATAAGCAATGCCGGTAATGGTATATTCTTCGGTTGCTAAAATATCTTGAATTAACATACGCGCCAAATTCGCTTCTAACATATTCTCCTCCTGTTCAGGTGTTAATTTTAGCAAATGCAAATAATCGTGATATTGCTGACGAAAATAATCCTTCAGCTCTGCACACACATAAGCAAAACACCATGCATCTAGCAATTGATGCTCTGTTTGCGCAAGCTCAGTCACATTCACATTTAATAAACGAAACAAAGGTTCCAATGCTGACATGTATAGTTCCTTGTGTTGTTACGTATCCTTGAGTTTTATAGGAGTTTCACACTTTATCAGGAGTTCCCGTTAACGCTGTCATCCTGAGCGTTAGCGAAGGATCTTCTTAATAAATCCTCGGTGTTTATGTAAGAAGATCCTTCGCTAACGCTCAGGATGACAGCGTTAACGGGAACTCCTGATAAAATGCGAAACTCCTGGCTTTATTAAATGACAAATGAAACATGAATTACGCTGAATAACCACGCGAGAATTGTTGCAACAAAAAAACGTGAATATATTGCTATGTGCAATTTGTCACTGCTGTGATAGACTGCACGGCTTTTGAAAATCGCATTGCATTATCATCAAGAAAAATACCGAGACTATCTACATGTCCTTCAACAATCAAAAAAGTAAAAGTCGCGGCAAACACTAAGAAGCGATGATAATCGTGCACGCTCCAGCCTTGCGCATCTAGCCAAGTCTGTAATGCAGCCGCTGTCAGTAATTGCCGCTGCCGACGGAATTGTTGTGAATACTGTTGAATCACCGCGTCGCGAGGCACCCAATGCCGTGCAGCCATTTCACACTCTACTATTCTCCATAAATGCACTATACGTTGTAATATTGGCGAAGCCGCATGCCATCCATACAGAATAACAAAATACTGCTGGGTTTCTGTTTTTACGTCCGTGAAATCCTCACGATCTGGTGAGACAGGTAATCCAGACACAACTGCGAGCAGTGAGGCAAGCACAGTCGTCTCAGTTGGGTTATCTGGCATATCTACTGAAGAAAGGTCTCTTAACATCGCGCGCACGTATACGGTTCTGGGTACAGAAAACGTGGATCGCACCTGGTGACAATTTACAGTATGAATATGCTGCAATAATGCAATAGCATCCTCACGTTTTTTATCTACACTGCCATTTTTTCTTAACCACTGCGAAAACATGTGTGTATCTATGTTGTCGTTTGCCGCTAATATCATGATGTTTTCCCAGGTGCGCTGCTGATAAAATAATTGCTTTGCTAGCTGATCTAAACGTTTTGCTTGCCCTAAAGAGCAGACGTCAAGCGCTGCTGCTCGCTGTAAAGTGGCACGAATATTCACCATCGGCTCAGTCAAGGCGATATAATCTGGACCTGGCGTATGCAATAATGCCACTTCATCATCGTCGTTGAGTTTTCCATCGCGATAAGCGTGATAAATCTCGCCTATACCTATCATGCCGTAATCTGTTAATTCGGCAGCACGCAAGGCACCCATACTACTCGCACCATATACCGTAATGCCTTTTTCTAAACACAGTAAAATTTCCTTGTGCCACACCGCTGCATTACCGGCAAATGTACCATCAATAATGGCAATGAATGCAGGATGTAAAGGTAATAGTCGCAACAAATCGCCGCATTGTATTGGCGGGCAATACTGCGCTGTCGGCAAAATTTCTTTTGCCGCGGTTACGGATAACGTAGGACCAAGAAATACGTAGCCCAAGTCTTGCTGTATACATGTCATATGAGAAACGCTCTCATTCTCTCCCTCACCCTATTGCTGCATCCCTGGCACAATAACATGCACCACAGGTATCGCTAACTCTGGCTTGGTATGGTCTAGCACAATGAGCTGCGTAAACTGATGTGCAACCAAACGTTGCATCAACCATTGGAGCATATCGTCAGCTTGAGTAACTACCCCCCTTACCTCACATGCCCTAGTAGATTTTGGACTTTCTAGCATTACCGCCATAGAGTCTCTCTTATTCTGGGCTTTATGCATACTCAAAGTGGAGTAGATTGCTGTCGATACAGGAGAAGTATCTTCTGCTCCTCGAGTGTATGATTTAATCCTATGGTGCAACGTATAATATCCAGGAAAAATTTCTTCCCGCGTACCACAAATATAAGTCAAACGCGCTTGCGCTGCTTCTAATAAGGCTTTGGTTAACGCTACTTCCGCACTCGCATGGGCTGCCGAACCATGACACACTCCTACACTCTCGTCTGCAAGCTCACAATAATAAGCCGGCACTTCTAATGTAGAAGTCATATTCCACACAGATACTCTCAATTCCGCCGCGAAAAGTTGCTTCAATAATTCTCGATTCACTACCGAATCTACGTTATCTAACGCCACGCTCGTGGCATCACGTGCCGCTCGCGATAATGACCGCCAATGCCACAATGCATCGCGTTCAATCACTTCATACAACCCATGCAATATCGCCGCAGCATGCGTACTGCCAGCCGCTAATCCCGTCGAACTCACTGCAAATAATGCGCCGTAAAGCCGACAATAACTCGAATCCAAACACACAATCTCTCGCGGAATATATAATGTACGCTGACTAAATAAATCCGTAGCAGCCAACCACTCCAACACATGTTTATCTGCCTGCCATTGAAAAAAGCCACCGCTCAAGATGGCTGGATTTAATAAGTGATAGTGTGATTGCAATTGTTGATAAGTCCCCACCAAGGCAGGAAGCGCAGGATTTTCGGCGTGATAAGCTTCAACAGACTCCATGATAGCCGTTATTTTTGCCTGCTCCCAAGTTAAGCCCTTGCCCTGTGATACGGATAAGTGTTTTGCATTGGGACGTATACACATTGCTACTGGAATACCAATGCGATCTAAGCCAGTCACATTAGCAACACGTGTAATACCTAAAACCGGGAATAATGGCGTCAACTTGGCAAGAATGTCTGCACTGACATCAGAAGTTTCATGATCAGCAACTGGCATAATAGCTCATCCAAGCTACCATGCCTCCTTGCAAATGATAAACGTGTGCAAATCCATGTTGCTGCAATAATGCCACTGCGTGTTTGCTGCGTACTCCATGCTGACAATGCACAACAATGGGTTGTTGCTTATTTAATTCTGATAAACGTGCTGACAATTCTCGCAAAGGAATCCAGACACCCCCTAAGTTACCAGCACGGTATTCCTGCTCTTCGCGTATATCCACTAACATAAAATCTTTGCCTTGCTGTTGCCAGGTATGCAATATCGCCGCAGAAATATCTGTCTGTGTCGAGCATAGCGTCTGCGTATAATCTGGCAAACTTGCAAACGCTTGCTGATCATGACACAAGCGACAAGTCGCATCTTGCATTAGCTCTAGTTCGCGAAATTGCATAGTTAATGCATCTAAATGTAATAAGCGATTTACCAATGGCTTGCCAATACCTAAAATTAACTTGATGATTTCCATCGCTTGAATCGTGCCAATTATACCAGGCAATACTCCTAACACACCGCCTTCTGCACAGTTAGGAATATATGCGGATGGTGGCGGCGGTGTCGGGAATAAACAGCGTAAACAAGCTCCATGCGGCGCGGCAGCAAGCACGGAACATTGCCCAGAAAATTGCGCAATACTGGCATACACATACGGTTTCTGCAGATGGAAACAGGCGTCATTCACTACATAGCGCGTGGCAAAATTATCACTGCCGTCAGCAATCCAATCGTATTGCTGAAATAATGCTAAAACATTCGCGCGCGATAAGCGTGTGTCATGGGTAACAATTTGTATATGCGGATTCAAGCTACGCAAGCGTGCTGCTGCCACCTGAGTTTTTTTCTGCCCCACACTTGCATAAGCATACAATATTTGCCGCTGTAAATTGCTCACCTCAATACAATCATCATCAACTATACCAAGGGTGCCCACACCTGCCGCAGCTAAATAAGGCAGGGCTGCGCAGCCTAAGCCACCTGCGCCCACATACAATACCCGCGCTTGCTTTAAGCGCTGTTGCCCAGCTTCACCAACATCGGGCAAATTAACATGACGCTGATAATGTTCACGTTCTTGTGCCGAAAAATCATGCATAGAAAATAACCTCAAGAATTTTCGGTGAATAAAGAATGATAAGCGAAAAGGTAGATATAAAAGCACAATGGCTCGTCGGCCTCCGGCCTCCTGCGCTTTATTTGTGCTTTTATATCTACCTTTTCGCTTATCATTCTTTATTCACCGAAAATTCTTGGAATAACCTAGGGTTTATTCACTCGGGTGGATAATCCTCCTGGCAAAGGCGGAATGAGTGTCACCTTGTTCATGCTATATGGCGACAGAGTATAGGTTTCTTCTGCAGGTAAATCTGTCAGTAAATCAGTGTATTGATTCTCTGGATTATTCATCGTTGTTACCCTCTTCATTTTTGTTGCAAGGAGAAAATAATCTCACCTCCTCCTCTCCACTAACCAACGTGGAGAGGGGAGATTCAGTTATTCATCAACCTCCTGCTCTTGCCCTCGCGCCATGCGCACACAACCACGCACAAAAGCACCCGTATCTGCAAACCGCGTCGCAGCATGCGCAAGCTTACACTGCGTTAGACTCGCATCCTCTGCTGGCATCGTATGTGTTAACCTTATATCACCGTAGCGATCTGGTTTACTGTGAAAAAAATCAAACTTCACTTCATCTGCCACTTTCGCAATCACACCGTGTGCCACCTTTAATTTACGCCGCGTGATTTCTTGCAAAAACACATCGAGAATATGCTTCAACTCTCCTAAATCATGCAAGGTATTTCCTAACTTTCTGGAACGTGGAGAAAACTCCAGTGTTGTCGGGTATTGTAAAGAATAATACACCGGCATACTATCTACCGCAGCCGTAAAATAGGCTGGACTCAACAGCGTAGGTGTGTATTTTTTTAATCCGTAACTCTCTACATACACTTGCTGGATAAAATCTACTGGTGCCGTAACATCATTGGCTGCCACACCAAATCCCGGCACCGCACCAATCGCCATGGTAATTAAATGCTTCACCGTATCAACCAAATAAGGGTTAGGCTTTAAATTACGATTTTGTTGCACACAAGAAAATATAAAATCATAAAACACTTTATTGCGCCAATAAGCCGACCCCCGCCATGCACGCTCTAAGAAGTGAATATATAATGCTTGAAACGCTACATCATGCTTCATGCGGTGCAACCATATTCCTGGAAATAATAGGGCCTCGGCACGCCACGATACAGCCACGGCAGAGCGATTCACCAATGCTGTAAATAAAGGCCATTGATCCACTAAGCGCTTAGGCGCTAAGTGGCGAATATTAAAATCCTGGCGTAATTTTTTATGCGCTGCCACATCACTGATATTGGGCAACATAAAAATGGAACGTGCCCCAGCTGTCCCACACATCAGCGGGGTAGGATGCACTATGGGTTGTGGATCTAACCATTTCCACAGTGCAAACACATCGCCAGGCATAAATACCGCATGGGGAATCACTCGACCCGGTGTTTCAATATACAGCTCAATGGAATTACGCAACATCACGCCAGCGGGTGTTTCGAGTCCAGCATAACTAAAATCGGTTTTTAACTCTTTAGGTAAGCGGGCATCTGTCAATAACGCAAGTTTTTCATGCAATGGATAATAAAATTGCCCATCATCCACTTGCGCGCCATAAGGGTAACTGACTAACCATAATGGCATGGCCTTATCTGGCGACAATGCATCAATAATCCCAGCTAATGGCTGACTCACTGCTTGCACTCGCTCGCGACATGCTGCCCATGTTAGTTTTTGTAATGCAGGACCGATCATGTTGCTAGCTACCTATAAATGCGAGATTGTTTCGCTCATGAAAAAGCAATCCCCATAGCGGTGCCAGCAAAAAAATAATCATGCCAATCACAAAAATAACTGCTGCAATATTCAGATAAATATGTGTATACAATGCGCCACCTAAGGTGTAGGTGACAGGTAGTTGCGTGACAACAGAAGCGACATATCCTGCCAGCGCATCCGGTAAAAATGACATGCCCATCAATGTGCCTTGAATAGCGACGGGAGCATACTGGCTAATTAAGGATAAATGCGTAGGGAATACACACACCACACTCATGCCTAATAAAACATTCGCGATAATTAATCCAAGCAGTAATGCACTCTTAGTGAAAAACACCCAGGAAAAAATCGCAAAACTGGCTGCCGCCAATACATGCCCTAGCCCCATTTTAAAGAATAATGAAGGAGCATGATTATGCGCAGCCATATAATTCCATAACCGTGCAAATAGCGGAATAAATAAAAATGCACATCCTGCTTCTAATGCAGCAAACGCTGTAGGAGACAGCAACCAATGGCCAATGTAAACAGGGAAATAACGCTCAATCGCCATCACCAAGGAGCCGCTCACTTGCATACTTGCGGCATAGTAAGCAATAAGCAGCAAGCTGATTAATGTTAATCCCACGATTTTTTTTATTTGCACGCGACATTGATTCACTATCCAGCCGGTCATTACCAGAAAAACCGCTAATGCACTGAGCCCCAGTAAATTATTACTGTGCACAGGATACGCCAACAAAATTCCCAACAATATCGTCAGCAAACTGACAGCCGTGACAAAAAACCATAAGTCCATGTTTTTATTTTCTCGAATGACCTCCCAACAGGCCCGATAATGCCAAAACAATGCCAACGCTAGCAGCTGACCACCCGCACTAACCAGAAAAACCATAGGCCAACCCACATACATGGCAAGGAACCCTAATACCAAAGGGCCCAAGGTTGCGCCTAAGATAATCCCCATAAAAAAACGCGCATAACCTTGATCACGCTGGGTATCTCCAGAGGGATATAATCTACCCACTAACGTACTAATATTGCCTTTAAATAAGCCTATGCCACATAACGTTAATGCCAGCCCAAAGTAAAAACCTTGAGGATGCATCCACATCAGCACGCTATTACCCCCGATCATGCACAACAAGCCGACGATAAGGGCCAGTTTAAAACTTAGCCCACGGTCGACTAACCACCCACCTATTACCGGCGTAATATAGCCTAACGCCACATACGTACCCCAAAGCGCATAAGCCTTGCTATCAGAGTAATGAAGGATATGAGTCACATACAGAAGTAACACGGTGAGTGTGCCGCAAAAACTAAATCTATCCCAGAATTCAGCGAAGGTTAGTACCCCTAACCCTACAGGGTATCTACTTTGTTTGTTTGTTTGTTTGTTTGTTTGTTTGTTTCATCGCGCATTTCCATTGATTCCATTTTAAAAGCTGAATAATATCCTCAATAATACCGATGGACGGACTCGAACCGTCACGGCTTTCGCCACTACCACCTCAAGGTAGCGTGTCTACCAATTCCACCACATCGGCATAGATTATCTAGAAGGAATCTCGCTGGGTAGCGCAGGAACCGTTGGTGCAGCAGGTAACGGCATCACTTCTTTTCCCTGCGTTGGAGCAGGTAAGGTAATAACCGCAGATTTTTTATACGACTGAGATACAATGTAATTCAAGCTAATACTGGTTACAAAAAACACCACGACAAACCCTATTGTTAGCCGCAACAAAAATGAACCCGAGCCACGACTACCAAATACGGTCTGTGAAGCACCACTACCAAATGCAGCACCCATCGTTGCCCCTTTGCCTTGCTGAACCAACACTAATGCAATCAAGCACACGGCAACAAACACATGAATGATAAGTATTAATTGGTACATAAACTTAATTTGCCTATTTTATGTTCGCTTTCAATAACTTAAATATTATAATAACCCTTTACGCCATCACTGCGCTCTTATTCGCCGCCGCACAAATGGCTAAGAAACTCTTGGCATCCAGCGAAGCGCCGCCAATCAACCCCCCGTCAATATCGGGCATGGCAAATAATTGTGCCGCATTATCTGGCTTAACGCTGCCGCCGTAGAGTATACGAATTCCACCTGCAATAGCAACATGCTGTTTCGCTATATAAGCACGGATAAAAGCATGCACGTGTTGCGCTTGCTCCGGTGTGGCCGTCAAACCAGTGCCGATCGCCCATATCGGCTCATAGGCAATCACCGCTTGACTCCAGGCTTCTGCCCCAACTTTCTCCATCACTGAGGCTAATTGCTGCGCAATCACCTGCTCTGTTTGCTTGTGCTCACGCTCCGCTTGTGTTTCGCCTACACAGAGCAAGGGGATCAAACCGGCTTGCTGTGCGGCCTGAAACTTGGCAGCCACCAACTCTAGCCCCTCATGAAGAATCGCTCGGCGCTCCGAATGGCCAATCAATGCATAACAGCAACCCGCATCCACTAACATAGGGCCTGACACTTCCCCGGTAAATGCACCTTGTGTACCCGGATAAAGATTTTGCGCCCCACAAACAATTGCTGTGCCCTGCAATAAAGCATGTACTTGGGCAAGATGCACATAAGTAGGGAAAAGTACAATGTCAATGTCTGAAGAAACAGCAGCGCCGTCGGTAATGCCTTTGACTAAGCGCATAACCGTGTCCCGCGAACCGTGCATTTTCCAATTGCCAGCAACAATAAAGCGTCTATGCATGATGTAGGTATTCCTTGAAAGTGAATTGTGACGAATTTTAAAGAAGGGGATGAGGAATGGCAACGCCTATCTTAGTGGTCCACTAGGGCCTTATAGGACTTCAGGAGTTCCGCTGAGTAAAGTATGAATAACATTGGCGTCTTTGACCTTTTTCGGGAAAAGTTATTGAAATTTGTGCCACCTTCTTGTATACTACAATTGTAGCAAAAAAACACTTTTGTAGGTTCGCATTATGGGCATTCCGATACGAATTGATGAAGCGATTTATAATGAGGCTAAAAAAACGGCCCGCGCTGAATGTCGCTCAATTCCAAACCAAATTGAATTTTGGGCTATGATAGGGAAGTGTGCATTAGATAATCCAGATCTTCCTATTGAATTTGTAAAAGATCTTTTAATTTCAAAACATCAAGATCGGTCATTAGCTGAACCTTTTAACTTGGGAAAAAACAGCTGTTCCCGCTAACACTGCCATCCTGAGCGTTAGGCTGTCATCCTGAGCGTTAGCGAAGGATCAGTGTCCTTGTTAAACGAATTCAAGAAGGACACTGATCCTTCGCTAACGCTCAGGATGACAGCCTAACGCTCAGGATGGCAGCCTAACGCTCAGGATGGCAGCCTAACGCTCAGGATAACAGTGTTAGCGGGAACAGCTGGGGGAAAGACGGTGACTGATATTATTGTTAAGCAAATGCCAGCCTTTAAAAAAGCATACAAAAAGCTTCTTGCTAATAAAAAATCGGCGGTCAACAATGCAATCCGCGCTATTATTAAAAATCCAAAAATAGGTGAAGAAAAAAAGGGAGATTTAGCCGGCGTTTTTGTTTGCAAGTTTAAAATATACCGCCAAGAAATATTACTGGCATATGAATGGAATCCAAAAGAAAGGTTGTTACTTGTTCTTGGTGTACATGAAAACTTTTACCGTGATTTAAAAAAATGAAGCGAAATCATCGCCATGCAGTAGGGTCAAATCGACCTGCAAAAAGGCTTGCTTCACCTTAAACACGTAAAGAACAGCTTGCCTTCAACGCATCCTGTTCGCGGCACAAAGCTTCGTTTTAATCTTATGGCGCTCTAGCTGCTGACTCCTGGGGGGCTGTTCTACTTCGTAGTGACTCAGCAGCAGGTCCATAGCTACTGTCTCTTACACTATCGATGTCTACCACTAACCCTTCTACTCTAGCGCGCA
>Ga0155554_130_pt1 | contig 91351 bp, 93 predicted proteins | sample RifCSPhighO2_12_FD_107211 | JGI IMG/M metagenome (GOLD analysis project Ga0155554, IMG submission 107211) | Gammaproteobacteria bacterium RIFCSPHIGHO2_12_FULL_41_20 | reverse complement strand
TGGCAATTAAACTATCAAATTGTCATCCTGAGCGTTAGCGAAGGATCAGCTCACCAGCTCACCGTCTTCAGCAGGAACTCCTGTAATTATAAGCTTATGAATATCAGTATAAGAAATGAGGGTTCAAATGAGATTTAATAACATTCTAATTGTTTGTGTGGGTAATATTTGCCGTAGTCCGATGACGGAAGCAATATTTAAGCTACATCTTCAACAAGCCCAATCACCCATTAAAGTGAGTTCTGCGGGAATAGGTGCATTAATCGGTCACCCTGCTGATCCCTTCGTTAATGAAATATTACGAGAACAGAAAGGGATTGATTGTTCAGCCCATCGCGCTCGTCAATTGAATAAAGAAATGTTAGCTGAATCTGAATTAATACTAGTAATGGAGAATGTGCATTGTAAAAAAATCAAACGCCAGTTCCCAGCCGCATGTGGTAAAGTTCATCTTTTGGGCAATTGGAGCAATTTTGAAATTCCTGATCCTTATAAAATGCCCAAACAATTTTTTGTTGATATTTATCATTTGATTTTGCAAGGCGTGGAAGAATGGCAAACTAAGTTAACCTGAGTGCAACATAAGAATGTTTCTAAAGCTGCGAGTAATAATCGATGCTACAATCCTCTCATTTTATGAACCCATCCTAAGTAATCCCATTTGCCTTTGATGATATTTTTAAAATCATCAAATGAGCAATCGCTAGCAATATTAATTCTAGGAAATGCCAATAAATTAGAGCTTGCTGATAAAGCCCCATGTTTCGCTCCAGCCGCATATTTATAGCCGCATTGTTCAAGTATTTTTTTTGCTGTTTTTGAATGTCTTCCAAAAGGGTAAGCAAAATGCTCACAATTTGTAGACAAGTACTTTTCAATATGATACTTAGAGCTTCTTAGTTCTTCTTTTATTAAATCATAGGATATAGAGGTAAAATCATGGTGGTTTACCCCATGCGAGCCAACTTCCCATCCTGAATTATATAAATCTTGTACTTCTGGCCAAACTAAAAAAGAATCATTCGGGTAATGACCTCGTTGTGCATTTGATAATTTTCTATCATTTACAGTTTCACCCATCCATCCTGTATTAATATAAACCGTTGCAACCATTTTTTTATCTTCTAAAATGGGTAAAACATACCGATGCAAAGAAGAATAACCATCATCGAAAGTAAGAGCAACTTGAATATCTGCTATTGGCTTTGCATGAATTAAGTCCGCCAAAGGCAAAACCAAGCAATGATCAAAAATCCATTTCATATGCTCAATAAACTTGTTTTTTGATAAAGCCCATGGGCTTTCTTCTAAGGAGTGATAAAGCAAAACAATTTTTCTATCTTTTTGTTGTGATGGCCAAATCTTTGCGAATTTACGTTTCAAACTTAAACGTAACATGATTATTCATTTCCTTTGAATTCAACAATTGTTATATATAATGGGTCTATGTACACGACAAAAATAACTTTATGTCATCCCGAGCATTAGTGAAGGATGACAGAATTATAGAATTTTTATTTTTGTCGTGTACATAAATACAGTGCATGAAGATATGGTATTTTAGCAGTCATTTTATACCAAATAAGAACATCCGCAAGTGGATGATAAGCAAATAGGATATTAAGATGAAAGTACTTTTTCTTACCCCCTGGTTTCCAAGCCACAGACAAGATCAAGCGGGTAATTATATTTTAGATTCCCTTGAAGCATTATCGAATCTCGGTCATAAACTAACCGTTTTAGTTACACAGCCTTGGCGCCCTAGGGTAGCAAAGTTTTTAAGTAAAGATTGGGATAAGGCTCCTATTGATATAGAGCAATTTTCTAACAATTTGAATCTACATATACGCCATCACCTTTCGATTCCACGTAATTATTTTCGTCCAATTTCTAACTTCGCGTATAAAAAACAGATTACACCAACATTAGAAATGCTGATACACAAATATCCTTGTCAACTTATTCATGCTCACACAGAATTAGCAGGCTGGTTAGCTGTTAATATAGCTAAACGTTTAGGCATTCCCTCTGTCGTTACCTTACATGGCATCGATACCGATCATAAATTGTATTCAGGCATCACCAAAAAACAGCTCTTTGAATATACGCTTACCAACGCAGATCGTATTGTTCTAGTAGGCAATCCATTAATGAGTTTTTTTAAAAATTTCACTAAAACACATGATCACTTCCGTGTAGTCTATAATGGATTTCGCTTTGGCCAACAAATAGACAATAATAAATTATGTCAAGAATCTTTGCGCTTAATTAGTGTTTCTAATTTACATGAAGGAAAAGGCATCGATCTCAATTTACATGCTTTATCAAAATTAAAAACAAGTGGCATAACACGTTGGACTTACAGAATTATCGGCGATGGCTATCAGCGAAAGCAGCTTGAAGCATTGGTGGATAGCCTTAATTTACGTGATCACGTTTCTTTTTTCGGTGCATGTTTGCATAATGATGTGTATAAACACCTGGCTGAATCTGACGTTTTTATACTACCCTCGTATCGTGAAGCATTTGGCATTGCTTATGTTGAAGCCATGTCGTTGGGACTATTAACAATAGGGGTAAAAGGACAAGGACCAGAGGCTTTTATTAAACATGAAAAAACGGGTTTATTAGTCCCGCCTCACGATATCGAAACCCTTGCAAGCACGTTAAAGCTAATCATGCAATCGCGTGATAAAATGCGCGAAATCGCTACCGCTGGGAAAAACCACGTACTACAGCGTTTCACCTGGCAACGTCATGCAGAAAACTTAACAAAGATTTACGAAGAACTGCTGCCACACAATGCTGACATTATTTAATGGCAGAAAATACAGAACGTTTAAGTTGTTTCAAAGCATTAAAAACCTTAGAATCTCTTCCCGCGAATCTAATAATAAAATCTTTAGATTTATCTTCGAAAGCTCCAATTAGAAACTCCATGCCAGCTCTTTTCCTATATATTTTAAGGTAATTAACAATTTCTCTTTCTGTTTCAACTAGTCCGTTATCACCAAACTTTGCCGTATTAAAATTGAAATTACCACGACCTTCATATAATGACTCACAATTATGGAGTGTTGTTTTCATAAAATTTCCAATTAACAAATCATCAAATACCCGGTATTTAATTGCAAGCATCAGTGAATTTCTTGGCACAGAAAAAGTAATCCCGCGGTCAGGTTTTCCTCGCATTTTTAAATAAAAAGCTTTACCTCCAACACTAAAACTCACAAACCCGAAATAACTTTGAATTCTTTCTTTCCTTGAAAAATAGAGTTCAATCTCTTTCTTATCCTCAGAATTCAATTCATCAGACCAATTATCTCCAAAAACTTCGGGTTCTTTAACTTCGACTTGATACTCTGGTGGATTATAGTGATTGACTGATAAATCATTACAATCAATCGTACAAAAAGGGGCTATATATTCAATTTCACTATTCAATCCCAACCCATAGGCATCAATAGGAGTAGTATATTGTTGAGCCCAAATGGAATCCGTTCTTTGATACTTATGAAAAGATGAAAAAGGAATAACGGACTTAGCACCCGTCATTTTTGTTACTATATTAAATTGTTGGCCTATAAGTAGTTTATTAGCTGCTTCTGGTTTAACAGAAACACCATTTTCATCAAAAAAATTAATCATATCCGTATCGCCATAACCAGAAAGAGTCATGAGATAGGAGTGTTTGTAGTTTTTAGCAATACTTCTTATATGTCTTGCACAATCCCTAGCACCCGAATCATTCAAGTTAATAAATAATTTATCACAAATATCAATTAGCAAAATCGAATCTTGAAGAAACGTAGTTATACAATAAACTTTAATGTTCTTAGATAGTTGAACCCATTTTCTATCTGGAAGAATTGTAACACTATAACCAAAACTAGACATGTCATTAAAGATTCGAGAATTAACGTGATCAGGAAGTAAAATTTTCCTATGTTTAACCTTTTCCAAACTTGCAGAATTTAGGTGATCAGGATGTCCATGAGAAAACCAGACATACTCTGCGTTGCTAATGTCTTTTTTTAACTCACTGGGTATTATATGGCTTAATACCCAACTTCCAAAATAGGCTGGATCTTCATCACCAAACCAGGGATCTGTAACTAAGACAGGCTTTCCATCATAGGCAATGATCGTTGCATTGCCCGCCGTCGTTAATTTCTGGCCATTAGTCAAGTTACTACTGTAATTATGGGAGAAACCCATAATATAATGCACCTTATCCTTAAAATGTTAGGAATTATACATGAACCAAATAAAGTGTCTAGCAAAAATCCAGCTCAACAGATATTTTTGGCCAACAAATTTTAATTGCCAATTTTAACCCACGAAAACAAGGTTAAACCTTTGGTATTCACAGCCTAGGCGTATGTCTAGAAAAAATATATATGAATAAAATTATTATTACATTTATAAAAAAAAATAAAATTACCCTCCTTACCTTTCTTACTGTAGGCGCTTTATCTGCGGGTGTTTATTTTTTGTCCTTCAGTATTTGTTGGAAGCTACTAAGATTATCTTATCCTTACGCTATTTCTATCGCTTATGTATTATCCGTCTTATTTCATTTTACGGCTAATCGCAATATTACATTTAAAAGTTACGGAACAAACATTTTGCCACAAACATTAAAATACTTAACCATGGTCATCATGAATTACGGTATCACGTTACTTATTGTTAATATAGCTGTAGAGATCTTGCATCTTTCCCCCTATATTGGCATTGTATGTGCCATTGGCGCGACGGTCGGCAGCGGTTATCTTATGTCGAGACTTTGGGTCTTCCCAGTAAGAATGCATTAAATCATATTGGAGGTGGCTTGAAATACTTTATTACAGGTTGTGCTGGATTTATTGGCAGTAACTTAACAGATCGACTCCTACAACAAGGCCATGAAGTCGTTGGTTTTGATAATTTTTCAACTGGATTAGCTGAGTTTCTAACTACAGCCAAGCAATCGCCCCACTTTACTCTGATCACTGGTGATTTGTTAGATAAAGAACTAGTAGAAAAAAGTATGCGAAGTTGCAATGCAGTGATGCATTTGGCAGCCAATGCCGATGTACGCTTTGGCACCCATCATCCGCATAAAGATTTAGAGCAAAATACCATCGCCACCTTCCATGTACTAGAAGCCATGCGCGCTAATCATATTCAACGTATTGCTTTTGCTTCTACAGGTTCTATTTATGGTGAGGCTACCATTATTCCTACGCCAGAAGAAGCACCTTTTCCTGTGCAAACGTCGCTCTATGGTGCTTCTAAATTGGCTGCCGAAGGATTAATACAAGCTTATTGCGAAGGGTTTAATTTTCAAGCCTACATCTTTCGTTTCGTTTCGATATTGGGTGAACGCTACACGCACGGCCATGTCTTCGATTTCTATAAACAAATTTTAAACGATCCAAATAAATTATATGTGTTAGGTAATGGTAAACAACGTAAATCCTATCTTTATATTCAAGACTGTTTAGACGCTATACTCTGGGCTATGGAAAAAGTGCATAACAAAGTAAATATTTTTAACCTAGGTACAGATGAATATTGCGAAGTCAATCACTCTATTAACTGGATCTGTCAACACCTCGGTGTCGCACCAGAGAAAACATACGAAGGCAGCGAGCGTGGCTGGATAGGCGATAATCCTTTTATTTTCCTCGATTGTTCAAACATAAGAAAATTAGGTTGGACCCCTAAATATCGTATTCAGCAGGGTATTATCCGTACTGTGGATTTTTTAAGAAATAACCATTGGATTCTAGAAAGATGATGACATCCTCTTTATTACAAGATAAAACAGCTTTAATTACCGGTGCTTCACGGGGTTTAGGTTTATACATTGCTAAACGATTTTGGGAATTAGGAAGCAGCCTCATTTTAGTTGCGAGAAATAAGCATAAACTAGAATTATGCTATGAAGAACTCTCTGCCTCCACAAAAAGCCAACAGTCTATACAGTTGATTAGTAGTAATCTCGGAGAAAACCATGCCATTAGCCAATTAACTCAACAAATCTCTCATAAAAAAATAGATATCCTCGTTAATAATGCAGCTATCCAAGGCCCTATCGGTAATAGTTGGGAAAATAATTGGTCAGAATGGGAACAAACATTACAAGTAGATCTATTCGCACCTATCGCCTTATGTCGCGCTGTTATTCCCGGGATGATACAACGTCAATATGGCAAAATTATTAACCTCTCTGGTGGTGGCGCAACCAATGCACGCCCTAAATTTTCAGCTTATGCAGTATCTAAAGCGGGCTTAGTAAGATTCAGCGAAACCTTAGCAGAAGAAGTAAACCCTTTTAATATCTCTGTGAATTGTATCGCGCCCGGGGCCATGAATACCGACATGCTACGTGAAATTGTTGCAGCAGGAAAAGATAAAGTAGGTGAACGTGAGTATACTCAAGTAACTAAAAAAATAGCTGATGAAAATTCGGGTATGCAGCAAGCCACAGAGTTATGTGCATTTTTAGCTTCTCCACAAAGTGATGGCATCACCGGTAAGCTAATTCATGCCGTATGGGATCCTTGGAAGAATTTAGCAGAGTACGTCGAAGAATTAAAAGCGTCAGATATTTATACACTGCGACGAATTGTACCGCAAGATCGTGGCAAAAATTGGGATCCATTATTGTGAAAGTAGCTATTATTGGGTGTGGATTAATCGGACAAAAACGGGCGAAAGCACTAGGTGATTGTCAGTTAGTACTTTGCGCTGATCTTGTTAAAGAACGCGCAGCCTCTCTGGCACAACAATATAAAAATTGTATTGCCACGACAGATTGGCATGATGCAATAAAACAACCTGATATTGATATTATTATTATTGCTACATTACACGCTACTCTAGCTGAAATAGGATTAGAGGCTATTCATGCAGGAAAACATGTGTTCATCGAGAAACCCGGCGCTCGTCAAGCTAGCGAAATTGTTCCTCTATTGGACGCAACCAAAAATAGATCCATGCGAGTTAAAGTCGGATTTAATCATCGCTATCATCGTGCTTTCCGTAAAGCACGCGAACTCGTTGATACCAATCAACTTGGCGAGCTGATGTTTATTCGCGCGCGTTATGGCCATGGCGGACGTCTCGGTTATGACAAAGAATGGCGCGCTAATCCCCTATTATCCGGTGGAGGTGAGCTAATTGATCAAGGAGTGCATTTGATTGATTTAGCACGTTGGTTTTTAGGTGACTTTACTGATGTGCAAGGTCACGCTGGAACGTATTATTGGAATATGCCTGTTGATGATAATGGATTTTTGCTATTAAAAACTCCAAAAAAACAAGTGGCCTTTCTGCATGCTAGTAGTACGGAATGGAAAAATTTATTTTCTTTTGAAATTTATGGTCGCCAAGGCAAAATTGATATCCAAGGTTTGGGGGGTAGCTATGGAGTAGAGCGTATTACCTACTATAAAATGCTTCCCGAAATGGGGCCTCCAGAAACAATAGCATGGGAATATCCGATGGCTGATGACTCTTGGGAGAAGGAATTCGCTGATTTTGTTAAGTGCATTAAAAAAAATAAGCCTATCACTGCAGGACTACAGGATGCACATGCAGCATTAGAAATCGTCGAAAAAATTTATAGGATGTCAGGATTATGATTATTGTACGAAGTCCTTTGCGAATCTCACTTGGCGGCGGCGGTACAGATCTCCCCTCTTATTATCGAGATCATAGTGGTTTTTTAATTGCCGCTGCCATAGATAAATATGTTTACATCACATTACATCAAACCTTTGTGCAAGAACTCATTGTGAAGTACTCCAAATTAGAACGCGTTGCCTCAGTCGAGCAAATAGAACATCCCATTATTCGTGAAGCCTTAAAACATACATGCATCGAGGCGCCACATTTAGAAATAACCAGCATGGCAGACATTCCTGCAGGTACAGGATTGGGATCTTCTGGGAGTTTTACCACTGCCTTGTTAAAAGCATTACATACTTTTAAGAAAAACTTAGTTCATCCGCGTGAATTGGCCGAAGAAGCCTGCCACATTGAATTAAATCTTTTAAAAGAACCCATTGGCAAACAAGATCAATATATCGCGGCTTACGGTGGCATCACTTGTTTTCGCTTTCTGCCCAATGACCAAGTAGAAGCATGGCCTCTTAAGATAGATCAAGAAACATTATATAATTTGGAAGATAATTTATTGCTTTTCTTTACAGGTTATTCCCGTTCTGCATCTACCATTTTGCAAGATCAAGATAATAAGAGCAAAGAAAAAAACCAAGAGATGACTGCTAATTTACATTTTATAAAAGAATTAGGTTTCAAAAGTAAAGAAGCTTTGGAAGCTGGCGATTTACATCAATTTGCTAAACTAATGAATGTTCACTGGGAACACAAAAAACAACGTTCCCGTCAAATGAGCAACGATAAAATTGATGAATGGTATGAATTAGCCCGCAACAATGGTGCGCTGGGAGGAAAAATGATTGGTGCCGGAGGAGGGGGGTTTTTAATGTTTTATGCTGATGACAAAGTGATGTTACGTCATGCTATGCGCAATGCAGGGTTGCAAGAAGTACGTTTTCGTTTTGATTTCTCTGGTACTCAAGTGATCACGCAATCATGAATTTATTTCCCGTTGTTATTTTAGCTGGTGGTCTAGCTACGCGGCTACGACCACTGACAAATTCTATACCTAAGTCCATGGTAATCATCGGCGGTGAACCTTTTATTGCCCATCAACTACGCCTATTGCAACGCAATGGCATTCGGAAGGTTGTATTATGCATAGGCTATCTTGGTGAACAAATTATAGACTTCGTTAGCACTGGTCACCAATTTGGAATAGAAGTATCTTATTGCCCAGACGGTCCTACCCTATTAGGAACAGGTGGAGCAATTAAACAAGCATTACCTTTATTAGATGAATGTTTTTTTGTTTTATATGGTGATTCTTACTTGCCTTGTCATTACGCAGCCATTCAAAGACACTTTTTAGCTACCCAGAAACTTGCGATGATGACCGTATTTCATAATCAAGGTCAATGGGATAAAAGTAATGTCGAATTCACTGACAACACCATTCTCGCTTATGATAAGCAAGTGCAAACAAACCGCATGCATTATATCGATTATGGATTAGGCATTTTTACTCACCAGGCTTTTACATATTTAACCGGCGCCAATTATAATCTTGCACAATTATATCAAGAGTTATTAGCTCAACAGCAATTAGCTGCATTTGAGGTAACTGAGCGTTTTTATGAGGCAGGATCATTCACCGGCATTCAAGAGTTGGAGCAATATCTAGCTCAAAAACAGATAATATCAAAAGGTTCTGTTGATAGTTTATTATGAATTTTAACTGCGGATGAAAAAATCACTTCTCAACAAGTTTTTTAAGGAGTCAGCATGGATTTCGTAAAACAATTTTTATCTGAAGCAACCCAAGTTATTAATCAGCTTGATACAAAACAAATCGAACATGCGGTTAATTTACTTGCTGATACACGTGCTAATGAAGGACGTTTATTTATATTAGGAGTTGGTGGCAGTGCAGCTAACGCATCGCATGCAGTTAACGATTTTCGAAAAATCGTTGGGATAGAAGCTTATGCTCCGACAGATAATGTATCCGAGTTAACCGCGCGCACGAATGACGAAGGTTGGGCTACGATTTTCTCAACATGGTTAAAAGTGAGCAAATTAAAAGCTAAAGATCTATTGCTCGTACTCTCTGTAGGCGGTGGAAATTTAGAAAAAAACGTCAGTCCTAATTTGGTTTCTGCGTTACACTATGCTCGAGAAGTAGGTGCTAAAATTATTGGCATAGTAGGTCGCGATGGCGGATATACCAGGCATGTTGCCGATGCTTGTGTATTAATACCTACTGTTAATGTAGAAAATACGACTCCTCATGCAGAAGCGTTTCAGGGGGTTATTTGGCATTTATTGGTGTCGCATCCCAAATTAAAAATAGCTCAAACCAAATGGGAGTCTGTCAAGTGAGGCATAAAGCGATATTTTTAGACAGAGACGGCGTGCTAAATCATGCTATTGTAAGAAATGGCAAGCCATATCCTCCTGCTTCATTGGATGAGTTGTCCATCCCGGATGATGCAATAACTGCACTCCAACAGCTCAAAAAATATGGCTTTTTACTTATCGGCGCAACGAATCAACCTGATGTGGCTAGAGGTACCACTAGACGTCAAACTGTGGAAGCAATTAATGCTAAGTTGCTAGAATGGTTACCTTTAGACGAGATAAACATTTGCTATCATGATGACAAAGATAGTTGCGCATGTCGCAAGCCACTTCCTGGTCTTTTAACTGAAGCCGCAAAACGGCTTCATATTGATCTGTCATCTAGCTTTACGATTGGAGATCGTTGGAAAGATATTGAAGCAGGTCAACGGGCTGGGTGCAAAACTATATGGCTTAAACAAGATTATCTAGAGAGGAGGGAACCAGAGCAACCAGCTAACTTCATCGCTACTAGCCTCACAGAAGCTATCTCTTGGATTTTTACCCTAGAAACAGTAGTTGAGCAGCAATTTTAAAACCATGACACTCTATTGGATTTCTCAGTTTTTACAAACTTGCTTATTCCCCCCCGGAATAAATATCTTATTAGGATTTATAGGCGTCATATTTTGGCAACGAATACTAGGTAAAAGCTTAATCATCATAGCACTAGCTAGTTTATGGCTATTAAGCACGCCTATTTTTTCTGCAATACTAATTGATCGTTTACAAAACCAATATCCTGTCTTGCGCTTAAATAAATTAAATCTGTGTAATAATACCCACGAAGCTATTGTTATCTTAGGAGGAGGGCATGACAAATCTCCTGTATACCCAAATAACTACGTTGTTTCCGAAGCAACATTAAGTCGATTACAGTATGCTGCTTACTTATATCAGCGCATGCCCTTACCTATTATCGTCTCTGGAGGTGGAGCCGATTATACTGAAGCAGCTTTAATGATTGAAATATTAAAAGAACAATTTAAAACTCCCGTTCAATTAAAGGAAGATAAAAGTATTAACACCGCTGATGAGGCAAAATTTCTTGCTCCCTTGCTAAAAAAGCATAAAATTAACACTATATATTTAGTAACCCATGCATGGCATATGCCGCGTAGCGTCTATGCATTTAAAAATAGAGGCATCCACGTCATCCCTGCACCAATGGGATATATCATCCAAGACTCCTATTCATGGTTACCTTCACTAAGAGCCTTAAATACAACTGCTTTGGCATTACACGAATACATCGGTATGGTATGGTACTGGATCTATTACTAGAGGAGCATCTATGTCTAGCGCACTCAATAATTCGCTTTTATTCCTCATTAACACCGTTTTCGACTTGTATTTATTTGTTCTTGTTATCCGTTTAGTGTTAGTGTGGATTCGTGCTGACTATTATCATCCCGCCACGCAATTCATCATAAAATTAACGCAAGTGTTGATTACTCCGCTACGACGAGTGCTGCCCAACATAAAAAAATTGGAAACAGCTACGCTTGTGCTTATCTTATTATTAGAGATACTGAAATACTTTTTAATAATCAGCCTTAGTATAGGGATGCCGAATATCCTGGGTCTCGCGATACTCGCTGTCGCAGATGTGATAAAAACATTCGTCAACACTTTTTTCTATGCCATCTTAATCCAGGCTGTACTAAGCTGGATACAACCCTACTCTCCCATGGCTGAAGTACTCTATCGTTTTACCTCCCCGCTGATGCGCCCTATTCAACGACTAATACCTCCTGTTGCTAATTTTGATATTTCTCCTATTCCCGCCATGATAGGGTTGCAGTTACTATTAATGTTAGCAGTAAACCCGCTAATGGGATTAGGATTAAACTTAGCCATTGCGTGAAATATGAAAATTGTTTTAGCTAGTAATAATTCTGGAAAAATCTGCGAACTACAAGCAGCAACAAAAAAGTTTAATTTTACGGTGATTCCTCAGTCTGAACTTCATGTCACTGACATTTTAGAAAATGGCTTAACCTTTGTAGAAAATGCCTTAATTAAAGCGCGCCACGCTTGCCGTCATACGGGGCTTCCCGTTATTGCTGATGACTCGGGCCTGGTTGTCTCGGCACTGCACGGCAAACCGGGCATTTATTCTGCGCGCTACGCTGGACCGCAAGCCGATGCAGCAGCTAATATTCAAAAACTATTGGCCGAGCTCAAAAATATCCCCGAAATGCATCGCCAAGCTTATTTCTTTTGCGCCTTAGTATTTATGTCTCATGCGGAGGATCCTGCCCCGCTGATTAGCCAAGGCACTTGGCAAGGTACTATTTTAAATGAGCCTACCGGCAAAGCCGGTTTTGGTTATGACCCTATTTTTTATGTGCCAACAGAACAATGCAGTGCTGCTGAGTTGAGCATAGAAAAGAAAAATCACTTGAGTCATCGCGGACAAGCGATACGCGCACTACTAACACAGATTCCGGATAAGAAATGAATTTTAAACGGACCCTAACGACACTTTGCAAAATTTCGTGTTTACAAAGACTTATTATCGCTTTATCTTATCTATCAGGATTTCTGCGTAAGGATTGCCCCATGTTAAAACATATTATTGCTCTTATTGTATTAAGCTTACTAGCCGTTGTTGGCATGGATTATGTGCAACAAGTCTTGGATTTGTTGATTTCTGCTCACACCTGGATTTCAGATACCTTAATGCGGGTATTCTCTGTAGATGATGCCGGTATCGTTGCTAAAAATTTAATCGCCTTGCTCTGCATGCCGTTAGTAATAGCGCTTATACCCTCTCTCATTTACTGGTTAATTAAACGTAAATGGTTCCCTTATTTCTTTGAAATTGCTTGGATAATATGGCTAGTCCAAATCGGCGCATTGGCAAGTATGTATGTTAAACCAACTTAAACCCAATATGCCGCCTTCACCATCAGTCTCGATATTTGCGCCATTGCTCGCTTAACCAAAATCGGCAATGGTCTGCCCCCTAAATGCATAGCATCATCACGATGCACTGCTTCATCTACTTGCATCTGTTGTAATACCTTCGCGCTTTTATAATCTTGCTCAGGTAATAGCTGTAAATGTGACTCTAAGTGTTTCACCACCTGCTGCTCAGTTTCCGCAAGAAACCCCAAACTCCAGGTATCGCCAACCATCCCAGCAATCATGCCAATAAAAAATGATCCTGAGTACCATAGTGGATTTAGATAACTTGGGTGACTACCTAGTTCCGTTAAGCGCTGTTGACACCAAGTTAAGTGATCGCCCTCTTCTAATGCCGCTTGTCGCATTTTTTCTTGTACGCATAGGCTACGTGACACCATACCTTGGCCGTGATATAAAGCCTGCGCACAAATTTCCCCCGCATGATTAATCCGCATCAAAGCCGCAGTATGTGTTTTTTGTTCGTCTGTTAATACTGGTTCCGCTAAATCTTTAGCTGGATAAGGACGCCTTGTTGTATGCACTTCGCCAAATAATGAACGCAGCATTTGATCTAAGCTTAGGCAGATACGATCAGTAGGTGAGTAATGGCGGGAGCTAGGCATAAAAATCAACTTAAACAGAGTATCGGTAGTATATATGCGAATTTTCGATTAATATTTGCTTTTTGTCAATTAATTAACCTCAATATGACGCATATATATCACTCCACGCTTATCAAGCAACATCCTACTCTGCCTGCGCGGGTAATGAAATTTATCACGCCTCATGGCGAAGTCATGACCCCGGCATTCATGCCAGTAGGCACTTATGCTGTTGTAAATTACATGACTCCACAGGATTTAATGCGATCCGGATCGCAAATTATTTTGGGTGGAAATACATATCATATGCTGTGTTCACCTGGCATGGAAATTATGGAAGCTGTCGGCGGTATGCATCGTTTTATGAGTTGGCACCAGTCTATGCTAACAGATAGCGGTGGTTTTCAAGTATTAAGTCTGTCTAAAAATGGCAAGCTGTGTAAAATTGATGATAAAGGTGCCCACTTTAAACATCCAATCACCGGAAAAATCATCCATCTCACCCCCGCGACATCGATACAAACACAAAAAAGCATAGGCGCGGATATCATTATGGCATTTGATGAGTGTACACCCGAGGAAGGAGGCCGCGATGCAGCCACTGCCGCATTACAACGTACTCACCGTTGGTTGCTGGAATCAAAAGAAGAACACGAAAAACAGCCGTTATCTAAATATGGCTATCACCAAGCTTTATTTGGCATTATCCAAGGCGGCAGCCATCGTGATTTACGCGAAGAAAGCGCTGAGTTCGTTGTCAATCTCAACACAGACGGTATTGCCATTGGTGGTGAAATAATCGGTTTCGATATGCAAAAAACAGCAGAAATTATTGATTGGGTACGACCCTTGTTGCCCGAACATAAAATACGCTACACCATGGGTGTAGGATTGCATCCACAAGATCTCATTGATGTCGTTGCAAAAGGTATTGATATCTTCGATTGTGTTGCGCCAACACGAAATGCGCGGCATGGTACGTTATATTGTGGTGAAATAGTTGAACATAATGGCTGGCTTAGTTTTGCAAAAAATGCAGAGAATGGCCGAATCTTAATTAAAAAATCCATTTACGCCAAAGATGACAATCCCATTATGCCACATTGTGCGTGCTACACATGCCAACATTATTCGCGTGCTTATCTACATTATTTATTTAAAGCGCAATTATTAGCCTATTGTCATTTGGCCTGCATCCACAATGTGCATGTCATGCAGGCAGTATGCGTGAAAATGCGTGAGATTTTACTAGTAAAAATGTAATGGAGTAAGATCCGTATCTATGGTTTTTTGAAAATCAGCATCACACTGATTCCAATCAATTAGCTCAACTTTAAATGGCAAGTTAGACTCTTAGCTATTTCATGCGCACATGCAAATGTAATACAATAATCCAATAAAAACCTACAAGGATGTTACACATGTCCCACCATGAAATGATATTTCGCGTGTTCTTTGCTTGTCTCTTAGGTGGGATCATGGGCTGGGAAAGAGAACGGCATGGTATTTCGACTGCGGGTATTCGAACTTATAGCGCTATTGCTTTGGGCTCCTGTGCCTTTGGTGTCATTGGCCAATACATGACACCCGCTGATCCTGCTCATTTTACCGCGCAAATCATTTCGGGTATTGGCTTTTTAGGCGCGGGCATTATGTTTCGTCAAGGTGATTACATGAGTGGCATTACCACCGCTGCTACCTTATGGGCAACTGCAGCCATTGGTTTAGCCGTTGCCTTCGGCATGTACTTGGACTCTTTGGCCATTACTCTATTAATATTTTTGTTGATGTATTTACCACGTATGAAATGGTGGAAGAAAATTTCGCGGAAAAAAGTGGATTAGACTTCTTGCAGTTATTGCACATCCTTCACCAACTCCTGCAACTCCCCACTTTCATACATTTCCGTCATAATATCGCAGCCACCCACAAATTCACCGTTTACATACAGCTGTGGCAAGGTTGGCCAATTAGAATACTCTTTAATGCCTTGGCGTATTTCTGAATTATCTAAAATATTGACCGTAGCAAATTTTACACCGCAACTCTTCAACAGGTTAACTGCTTTGGCTGAAAATCCACATAATGGCATTTCTGCTGAGCCCTTCATATAAAGAATAACGGGATTTTCAGTAATCTGTTGCTTAATCGTATCTTGAATAGTCATTCATTAACCTCCTCAGAAAATTATAGTCTCATTTTATGCTCGTTATAATAACCCTAATTGTAACTTCGCTGCATCGCTAACCATACTACGATCCCAAGGCGGATCAAACACAACCGCGACTTTTACTTCCACCACATCATGAATTTGGCGAATTTTTTCTTCTACATCATTGGCTAATACCGGGCCCATACCACAACCAGGTGCTGTTAATGTCATTTCAATTTCTACGCGATAGCTATCTTTGGCAAAAGGGATAACTTGGCATGTATAAACTAATCCCAGATCTACAATATTCACGGGTATTTCTGGATCAAAGCAGGTTTTTAACTGTCTCCATACTTTATCTTCAACGGTTCCTGGCCCCGCATTAATATCTTCTTCTTCCATCACCACTAACCCTAATGCATCTCCATCTTTACCAGCTATACGTACCAAGTTGCCATTCACATAAACGGTATAGGAACTGCCTAACATTTGTGTAATGAGTACAGGCGTGCCCTGCTTGACACTCACTTTATCTCCTGATGGAATTAATGTCGCATCGCAATCACGTTGTATTTCTACGGACATTTCGGTATGAAACATATTATTTCTCTATATGAAAACTTTCACCACAACCACAACGGCCATCTTCATTGGGGTTAATAAATATAAGTCGTTTTTGTTTTAACCCCATGTTAGCTTCTTCACGGTAATCTATGGTTAAGCCTTGTAAATAATCTACATATTGCGTATCGAGATAGACGTTGAAACCTTTATCTGTCTTTACACATTTATCCTGAGCCTTAATGGATGTTACGATATCAGGGGCATAACTAAACCCAGAGCAACCGGTTTTTTTTAGTGATAAACGAAATTCAGCGTTATCGCCTTTTTTCTTTAGCAACGTTTTAATGTAAGCTGCTGCTGCTTCAGTTAATGTAATCATACGTTTCTCGTCACCTCTCTACCCCCCTCTCACCCTGACCCTCTCCCCCGCTAACAACGTGGGGGAGAGGGGATTTACCTGCGTATCCCTTGTTATTCCCTCACGCCCACATACTTGGGGGAGAGGAAGCCCGCTACTCGGTACTTACTGTCGCGGCATCATTCTTTAATAGCGCCTGCAACACATGCCAGGCTAAAATGGCGCACTTCACCCTAACTGGATAGGCAGCAACACCGCTAAATACCACTAACTTGCCTAAACGTGTCATATCTTCCACTGGCAACCCCGTTACTAATACATGAAAATCTGTAAACAATCGCGCAGCTTCTTGTGTGGTTTTACCTTTAATTGCCTCTGTCATTAACGATGCTGAAGCCATAGAAATTGCACAACCGCAGCCATCAAAACCTACATCTTCAACCACGCCGGCCTTTTCACAGAGATATAGGCTAATCTTATCGCCACACAGTGGATTAAATCCTTCTTTATGATAATTAGCGTGAGGCAATACACCAAAATTACGCGGATGTCGGCCATGATCCAAAATCATTTCTTGATACAACTCTCGCAATTCTGACATTAGCCAAATAACCTCTTGACTTGTTGAAGTCCAACCATTAATTGATCTATCTCTTCTCGAGTATTGTATAAACCTAATGACACACGCACTGTCGCTGGCACATGTAGCCGTTCCATTAATGGCATAGCACAGTGATGTCCCGCCCGCACTGCAATGCCTGCATGATCTAATACCGTCGCGATATCATGTGGGTGAATATCATCAACTACAAACGCAATCACACCGGCCTTATGTTTAGCTGTCCCGAAGATACGCAGCCCTGCTATAGCTTGTAATTGTTCTGTCGCATAATGCAATAATTCTTGTTCATGGCTCGCAATATTTTCCATCCCTAGTATTTGCAAGTAACGGATAGCCGCACCTAACCCCACAACCGCAGCTATATTCGGTGTGCCCGCTTCAAATTTATTGGGTAATTTGGCATAGGTTGTTTTAGCAAACGATACTGTCTCTATCATATCGCCACCGCCTTGATACGGCGGCATAGTCTCTAACAAGGCTTTTTTCCCGTATAAAACACCCACCCCCGTCGGACCATACATTTTGTGACTAGAGAAAGCATAAAAATCACAATCTAGCGCTTGCACATCCACCGGGAAAAATGGTGCCGCCTGCGCACCATCCACCAATACAGGAATCTGTTGTGCATGTGCTAAAGCCGTTATCTCCTTAATGGGGTTAATTGTCCCTAATACGTTTGAAATATGGGTCACAGCGATTAATTTAGTACGCGCGGTTAATAACTGGCGATACGCGTCTAAATCTAACTCACCCGTATCCGCCATTGGAATCACACGCAACACCGCGCCTGTTACTTCACCAACCATTTGCCACGGCACAATATTCGAATGATGCTCCATGACGCTTACCACAATTTCATCCCCTGGCTGAAAACGCGAGCGCCCATAACTATGTGCGACTAAATTAATCGCCTCCGTAGTACCACGCACAAAAATAATTTCTTCAGCATGTTGCGCATTAATAAATGACTTTACTTGATGGCGCACACCTTCAAAAACTTGCGTTGCCTGCTCAGATAATTCATATACACCACGATGAATATTGGCATGTTGATGCGTATAGTAATGCTGTATCGCATCGATTACCTGGTGTGGTTTCTGCGCTGAAGCCGATGTATCTAAATAAATCAATGGCTTACCGCGGTTCTGGATCTGCAAAATAGGAAAATCGGCTCGTACAATGTAAGGATCTAATTTGGCCATTTCGCTTATCATTGGCTTTTATCTGTCTTTATTCATTAAGGATGTATACAGTACCATATTTGTACTAATTTGGGAATTTTTTGTAAATCGTATCTTGCAGTGTGATCTCCTTTAAAAAAAACAGGTGCCATTTTTTGGCATGGTTCAAATCAGGGTAGCAATTATAACAAAGGTTGACATTATGCAGACTGCGTAACACATATTTATATATTACTTTTTAATAATCAACATCAAATTACTGACAAAACCAAATGTAGTAATTTTTTTCACGGTAAAATTTTGAATATTTAATTCCTTACAAAAATGACGGAGATTATTTTCGTCCAGTAAATTTAAGTTTTTTTCAGTAGAATAAAAAGGTAATCCAATCATTTTAAGAATTATTCGATGAAGTTTTTTAGGTAGCCAATGAATCAAAGGCAATATGGTATGAAGGTCAACGGGATACCATCGATTAGGTGTAGTGATAAAAACACCCTTTTTTGCAATACGATAACATTCTGCAAGCATTTGCTTTTGATTGTTTAAGGAGCCTACATGCTCAATTACTGCGGATGAAAATACAATATCGATTTCCCCATCACGAAAAGGCGATTTTTTTACATCACCCATTTTAAATATTAAACCCGTATATATTTTTTCGAGAAAAGAAGCGTCTTGCGTAGAAAATGCAATAATTTTATTTTTATTAGGAAAATATTTTTCAAAAAAATTAGATGAAATTGAATTTTTCTCCGCTGTAACTCCCACATCTAACACCTGATTAAAAGTATTCTCCGGAAATTCCTTTAAAAAAACCTGTAACATTTGCAATCTTTTTTTCAATGCTAATCGATCAATCAATCCTCCTGGTTTTTGCATAGCATAGTTATCTATTGACATGAACAATTCCTTTACTTAATCAATGGTTTTATTCAGAATATGGCTATTGAAAACAAAAACTCTCCTTCTCACAATAGATCTTATAACTTACAGGTAAATGGAACGCAAATTCTATTAAAACTTTCAGGAAAGAAAATATATGATTAATAGCGATCGCATGCATAATAAGCTAATGTTTTGGAGCCCAATTGTAGCAGTATGTCTCTTATTAATAGCATACGTTTTTGAATCAGCTCCTAAACTAGATTTCGATTCCACCTCCTATATCTTTTCCTACGCAACAAGACCTCCCATATACCCTACTTTTGTTTGGCTATTTCGTGGATTTGGAAAACATCAACTTGAAATAGTCATGTGGGTTCAGTGTGTTTTTTCATTGTTGTCCTTATTATATATAAGCAGATGGTTACATAAGCATCTGCTTATATCAGGACTATCTATTTTATTCATCTTATTGCTTACTGTGTCCTTAATTTTTATTTATTATCAGACACTGCAAACAATATGCTCGGAAGCAATTGCATTTCCTGTTTTTATTGTTACTTTTTCATTGCTCGTAGAGTGTTTTTATACTTTTAATATAAAAAAACTAATTTTATTAGTCATTTTTACTAACATCCTTATATTAACACGCGCTCAGTTTTATTATTTTTACTTCTTATTTATGCTATTAGTAGCATGGTATGGATGGAAAAAAATCCCTATAAAAAAAATCTTCCTTACCTTACTCATCATGATACTTTCTATTACTGCAACTGCCATTATCAATCGTAGTTACCATCTTTTAAAACATGGTCATTTTGCAGATGTTCCATTTATTGGAACTCAACTAATTGTTCAAGCACTTTTTTTATCCAATACCGATGCAGCGCAATTTTTTGAAAATAGTACAGAAAAAAATCTTTTCCTGTCCCTAATCAAACAACTGGAAGAACTAAAACTTACTAAAAATTCTTCTATGCTTGCAATGAAACCAGCACAAGGGTTTCATGCAACTTATGCATATTATACAGCTGTTTATCCATCTATTTTACAAGCAAATGACTCAATCCTTGGAGAAATAGCTACCTACCAAAAAGAAGCTATTGCGCTAAATATCAGTAAAGTACTTTATTGGCATGCAATAAAAGAGAATTCGCTATTTTATTTTTGGAAATTAATTTCTTTTTTTGGAGACATTTCCATTTTTTTATTTTTCTTTATTGCTTTTTTTACATCCAGTATTCGTATTTTTATACCACGCAATGGAAATACTAGTTTTTACTCTATTTATATATGGCTTTCTCTTTTAACAATATTAGTTAATACTGCTTTTGTAGCAATTTTTGAACCACTCTTACCTTCTTATTCTTTTTATTCTTATTTTTTGATTTTCTGTTTAGGAGGCTTATTAGGCAAAACACTTCTAACTGCCAAATATACCTGAAGCGTTTCAATCTCTGGCAATCTGTCATTTTAACCACCTAAAATTGAAAAATTTCGAGTATATAAGATTTAACGTTTTATCATTGAATTTATTCTTAAACTTAATTAATCTATACCCGATAAGAAAATATTGAGGGATCTTATTTCATGACGTTAAGATTAAAAAAAGCAATATTTCCTGTCGCTGGTCTTGGCACTCGTTTTCTACCTGCCACCAAAGCAACGCCTAAAGAAATGCTTCCCATTGTTGATAAACCTCTTATTCAGTATGCAGTAGAAGAAGCCATTGCTGCGGGATTCACTGAAATAATTTTTATTACAAGCGAAACCAAACGTCCCATTGAAGATCACTTTGACTCTAATGTGGAGTTAGAAACTAAACTGGGACAGCAAGAAAAAAGTGAGTTATTAGAAATTGTCAGAAATATTTTACCTTCTTATCTTCGTTGTGCCTATATTCGTCAATCACAAGCATTGGGGCTTGGACATGCCATACTGTGTGCAGAACCTTTTATAGGTAATGAGGCATTTGCTGTTATTTTGGCTGATGATTTAATAGATGCTAAACCAAAAAACTGTTTACAAGTCATGGTAGAAATATTCAAGGAAACACAACAAAGCATCGTTGCAGTTAATTTGTTTGAAAAACAACACGCCGAACAATATGGCGTTGTTAAGCCAACAGAAAAAATAGTAGATCAAAGTTTTTTTGAAATCAACGCTATTGTAGAAAAACCAAAACCCAAAGACGCTCCATCAAATCATGGCATTGTCGGTCGATATATTTTAACTCCTGAAATTTTCCATTGCCTAAATACGATCTCTCCTGGAAAAAATGGAGAATATCAATTAACGGATGCTATTGATGCACTAATTAAAAAAGAACGCGTATTTGCAATGAAAATTCCTGGAAATCACTACGATTGTGGTGATAAAGTATGCTATTTAGAAGCAACCATTGCTTATGCATTACAACATCCCACATTAAAAAATGATTTTAAACGCATGCTTAAGCGTTGGCAAATTAGCATCAACGACTAATAAGCGGAGATCTTCTTATTTGTTTTTCTAGTTTATGAACCCATTTAAAAATCAGTTGATTGTTATAAACTAAATACCAGATAATTTTATCTTTTAAATCCAATTTATCTCGATATTGAAGATAAATTTCCCTCCTTTCTTCAAGAGAAAATACTGGGTTTCTACACATAGAAAAACATAATTTTCTTCTGATAATATTAAATTCTGACATATACTCGAAATTGGTATATGCATCAACATCTGCAAGAGATGCCAACATGCCTATAAAATAATTATAAACTCGGTTTTTTTCTTTAGCCATTTTCTCTGACCAACCATTGATGGTATCTGTTCTGTACACAGACATTACTTTGTTAATGTAAAGTGCCCCACTAGGCAAAGCCGCAAGAATCTGTAGAAAATAATCACCTATTTGAACGTCAAAATACCATTTTGGAAGATTATCAATAACATCCTTTTTGATCATAGTAGCAGAAGTATGACAAAACAAAGCTCCGCCAAGGATTACTTTTCTGACCGGATATATTTTTTGATGTGAAGTATGATTAGCCACAATTTTATCCGGCTTGTGATCAGATCTAAGTAAGATAGGATGAAAACTGATATGACACTTAGGGTTTTTTTGCATTTCTTCTACTTGAATTTGTAATTTATTCGCATCGATCCAACAATCATCCCCATCACATAAGGCGACATATTTTCCTCTCGCCTGAGGAAGAACCATCGTCTGAATAAACCGAAAATTTTTTCCAGGCTGTGAACATTGATTTTCTTTTTGAAAAATAGGCTTAATAAGATTAGGATATTTTTTTACATAATCTTTTATAATTTCTTGAGTACTGTCTATCGAAGCATCATCATGAATGATAATTTCAAACGGAAAAGTCGTTTCTTGAACTAAAAAACTTTTAATAGCATCTTCAATGTATCTTTCCAGATTGTAACTAAAACACACAATACTTACTAAAAGAGGATCCTGATACTGCCAACATTGCATTATTTCTTTTTCCATTCGGATCATACCTTCAAAACCTCTTTCTTCCCAAATGTTGGCGCAAAAAAATTGCGACAGGCACTAGAAGCTAAAGCTCCCCCCATTAATACTACAATACCAAAGCCACAAAGAATGATAAACACTTCAATTCTAGACATCCACTCAAAATGAATAAAAACCATTCTTAAACAAAATAAAGTAATAGTAACTGCTAAAAATATCGACATAATATCTCTTAATATCCATACTCGATGTATGCCTGGCGCATACTTACGATGCACGATCGGAGACCAACCTACAAATATAGTACATTGTATTAACAACCAGGCTATACCTGTCCCTATGGGCCCATAAAAATACGCTGCAAAAAAAATGCTGGGAACAGCAATTATGCTAAAAATAGTATAAAAAACAACATGCAGTCTTAAATTACCTGAAGCACATTGTAGATAATATTGAAAGGACTGCATAGTACAAACAGCATTACCTAATGCATACCAAAATAAAATAGGCGCAATCCAATGCGCAGCTATTATATTTCCAGTCCATGCATAGATAAGCTCTCTACCAAAAACCGCAATAATGCCAGATAATGAAAAAACCAATACAGCGGTAATTTGGGTTGCATTACAATAAAGTTGCAGCATTTCTTCTTTTTTCCCTTGAGATAAAAGAAACGTCATTCTTGGTAATATTGCTTGGCTGATGGGCGCTGAAAATTGCAAAATCCCTCCTGAGATCAAAGCTACCAAAATAAAATACCCATATTTTGATAAAGGTAGAATATGCGATAATAAAAGTTTATCAAGTTGCGTCAGCAATAACCAAAGTGTACCTGTATAAGCCAATGAACTTGCAAACAATAAAATTCGTTTTATAGCATTCCATGAAAAATAAATATATTTATGATCAGAAGCATTTGGTATCAATCGATATGCTTTAGTCCTAACAAGAAATACATCCACTACTGCAATCATTAATTGATATTCAAAATAATGCACAGGGTTATGAGTAAACCAACGAAGTAATATTAACCCGCCAATATACTGCAAACTTAAAATAAATATATTTGCAACATTTAACCAAACCTGATCTTCCATTCCTTGGATCACAGCACGATAAAGATCAGAAAACCAACCCACAGAAATAATAATAATCATTAGAATTATAGAAAAAGCCGCTTGTGCATAATCAATATTTTCAATTTGCAACCAAGAATGGACGATCCACTTACAACTCAGTATGGCTGTAAAAATAATAAGAATATTTACAATAAAAAATAACACTTCCAAGCTGCGCATAAGCAGTCTAATTTCATAGATACCCGTAGCATTGTTACGGTTAAAAGCTACTTCACGAGAAAAAGTTGGTATTAAACTTAAATCAAATGCCCGAAACCAAGCTTTTAATACAGTAAATAATCCAATCAAGCCAAATGCTGAAATACCCAGATATTTTAAATAAAGAGGAAGAATAATTAAGCCAATTAAAGCTGTGTAAAAAAATCCAATGAAATTGGAAAAAGTATTTTTTTTAAGGCTCATGGAAGTTCTAAAAAACGTCCTATTAATTTTACTGAAAATTAATCTACAATGGCATATAATATTGTTTCTTCCCATAGTTTTGAACAAAATCATCAATATTTATTATTGGAAAACTTGAGTCATCTGATAAACGAAATCCAGGATTTAAATTTTTAGAAAAATCTGCAACACACTTAATATCATTACTACACTCACTAAAAATTTGAGCCATTGCATTTTTTGAATCCATTATGTACAGCATTATTGTTCAAAACTTTTTGAGCTCTTAAGGATTCCTGCGGGTCCTGATCCCACGATAATGATATCATTCATAGTTATTTATCAATAATTTGTTTTAGGGAGTCGGCCAACAAACCAACACATAGTATAACTAAACTCAATAAAGCAGATCCAATTCCAAAAGAAAAAAGCGTTTTCCAATGGGTAAAAATACCTAAGAAAAAGAATAAAAAAGATAATATGAGACAAAAGGCTGCAAATAATACAAATAATTTTAAAGGATTATAATAATTAATGGCTTGTAAAATATATTGTAAAGTTCTTAATGAATCTTTAAATAATCTTACCTTTGTTTGCCCATTACGTTTGTTATATGGAATTTCAATATATTTTACAAATTTTCCTGTCATCATAAATGCTAACGTCATGGAGGTTGTAAAACTAAACGTATTACAGAGTTTGGGTAAAATCGGCAATAGTTTCTCCTTACTAAATACTCTTAATCCGGAGTTAATATCTGGAATTTTTCTCTCCGCACTAAATTCGACGACGAACCGTAAAATTCGACGTAGCGGGTTTTTTAGTAAAGATTCTTGATAATACTTGCCCATTCTTGCTCCTACCACCATATCAAAGCCTTTACTATATTCCTTAAGCAAGGTAGGAACCCTATTAAAAGGATAAGTACAATCCGCATCAGTTATAACAATGGTGTCATATTGAGCCGCAATGATTCCATCTTTGAGTGAACGTCCGTAGCCAATATTATGAGGATGAGAGATAATAGAGACGCCCAAGTCTCTCAATTTCTCTTCCGTTTTATCTGTTGAGCCATCATTAACAACTATAATTTCAAAAATTTCTATTTTAGCACTATAACAAACAGCCTTAATTTCATTAATTGTCTTGCCAATCCCTTCCTCTTCATTATAAGCTGGGATCACAATGGAAATGGGTAATCTCAACTTGTTACTCCTTAAACATATGCTTGGCACCAAAGCCCTAAGCAAAATAAATTAAATAAACGATACCCATTGTCACATACTCCTTTTAGATGTTCAAACCACAATTTTTCAATTTCCCCCATGTTAAACCAATGAGACATCTGAGACCTTGTTGTTATTTCATACGCCATCTCATAAAGTTCATGAGTTAACCAGTATGAAACAGGACAATTAAATCCCTTTTTTGCTTTATGAAATAAAAACTGGGGTAATTGATCTTTATGGCTTTCTTTCAAAATTCGCTTTCCATTGCTGCGATAAATTTTGTAATCAATGGGTAGTTTAGCTGCAAATTCCACTAACCTATGATCTAGAAAGGGCGCTCGCACTTCCAGAGAATGAGACATAGAAGTTTGATCTACTTTAATTAATATATCGTCAACCAACCATGTTTTCATATCAACATACATGGCTTGATCAAGATAATGGCAATTTTCGACATCTTTAAACCATCTGCGGGATAGTTCTCTAACATCATAGTTAAATACTTCGTGTAAATAGGGTCGAAATATAAGTTTCTTATGTTCTTCACTAAAAACTTCTCGCCAACTTAAATGAGCATTTTCAAAATCTAAAAGATTTCCGTATAAAAATTGTTTGATTTTGTAATCAAAACTTACTTTATTAAAAGAGGTGGGGATACGGCGACCCCACCTCATTAATTTATTCTTAAAAAACAAAGGCAGGTGCCGAAAATAGCGATGATATCGATCCGCCTGATAGGTGGCATAACCACCAAATAATTCGTCTCCGCCATCTCCAGACAGGCTCACAGTAATAAATTGCCTTCCAAAAGCACATAAGAAATAAGTTGGGATTAATGAAGTATCAGCAAAAGGCTCATCAAATGAAGAAACAATCTGTGGAATAAGATCACGAATAGTGGGTGTAACAATTCTGGTTTGATGATTTGTCCTTAAATAGTTTGCTGTGAGCTGGCTTAAGGGAAGTTCATTGTAAGATTTTTCTTTAAATCCTATACTGTAAGTGTTGACTGTTCTAGTATGATTTCTAGCCATGTGATTAACGATTGTGGCAGAGTCAATTCCTCCCGATAAAAATGCACCCAGTGGCACATCTGCTATCATTTTTTCTTTAATTGTCTCAGATAACAAACCCATTAATTGATTTTTTGCATCTTCAAAGCTTAGATGCATTTTATTATTAAAGTGACTTGATAATGACCAGTATTCTTTTGTGTTTAATTCATCGGTTTTCAAATTATATTGAAGAATAGACGCCGGCGGTAATTTATAAATGTTCTGAAAAATAGCATCTTCTGTGCGAGTGTAATTAAAACTAAGATAATGACTCAATGCAGTCATAGAAATATTTTTTTCAATAAAAGGATATTTAATTAATCCCTTTAATTCGGAAGCAAATACAATACCATTTTTAAAATTATTCTTAATCGGAGCATAATATAAGGGCTTTTCACCCATGCGATCTCGGACTAAATATAATTGCTGAAGTTTATTATCCCATAGTGCAAATGCAAACATACCCACTAAATGGGGTAGGGAATTTATTTCCCATTTTGCCCAGGCCTGAACCAAGACCTCACTGTCTGACTCTGTATAAAATTGTACACCTTGTTGTCGGAGTGTTTTTCTAAGAGATTTAAAATTATAAATTTCCCCATTAAAACTTAAACAAAATCGACGTGATGTGTCCCACATAGGTTGTTCAGCTCGGCTATTCAAATCGATGATGGAAAGTCGATTATGGCCAATACAACCCGCATTTTCTAACATTTCTATCTTGGTTCCATCTGGCCCTCGATGTATCATGGCTTTTAAGATAGGTTCCAAAAAAGAACTATGATAATAGTCAGGAATGGTACTTATTATACCGGAGATGGCGCACACAATCAGTGATCCTTGTAATAACCTTTATACCCCCCAGACCCCTTTATGCTCTTTTTTAAGGGAGGATAGAGTCATTTTTATTGTGGGTGTAATAAATAAATAGATTTTTATTAAAATAGCAATAAATCGGCGACCAAAGCATAATGGATAAACTTGAATATTTGGGTAAGCAATTATGGTACCTCCTAGCTTTTTCTTGAAATGATCCACCCCACTATTTTGTTTTGATGAGATTCCTTCAAGATCATATTTTTTATAATTGTTATCTGAAGCCCATTCAATGATCCCCCATTGCAAAGCTTCGCCTATACAAAAATGTGAATATTTATTGCGATCAACCGCGCCCCAAAGATAATGAACACCCTCACCGCATCTCATCAAAAAAGCACCGCCACAAATATTGCCCTCATACCGAGCAAGAAAGAGATGTGATTTAACACTGTCACAATCATATTGATTTAATAATAAATGATGCATTGTGTTATGGGCATTGCCCAAGCTAAACCCCTTGCTTTTGCTAACCCTTTCGCAAATGCTATAGAATGCATTAAGATCATCCAAAGAATCCGATTGACTGATCACAACACCCAGTTTTTTAGCGCGTTTAATATCATTACGACATTGTTTTTGAAGGTTCATCCAGAGTTTTTCTTTACCCACAGTTAAATCGATCCATACGGTATAATAGTAAGAATTTATGTTATTAATAGGCTCTATTCTTCTCCATGGGTTAGTAACACATAAAATAAATTGTTTTTTTTTCAGTTGATGTAAAAACTCCTTTTCTATCACCTTATCACTATAATCTAAAGTTACTGGGCCCTTAGGAATCCATGCGATTTTAAAAAATTTCAAATAATATCTTTCTTCTAGTCGTGCTAAAAACACAGGAATACCGCCCTTGAATGCGACCCACCGATAATAATTGATACCACATGAAGACTTTCTGGAGTCACCCCATTGAGCTGACTGAAGTGGATGACCATTTAATTTCGAGAGTATAGTATCCCATTCTTCCGCGGAAAGGTTATCTTTCCATTCATATTGGGATGATTTTAAAAGATCCATCATACATCAACCCCTAAGCAATAAATTTATGCAGATGATGTTAGCAATTGAAACGTGAGTATTGCCACGCGTAAATGATATTGTACTCTTAGACAATACTCACGCTAATTTATATTTTCGCAATAGCTATACCCATTAAGCCTCACTGCCATGGCTTTTTTGTAACCACTCATCTAACAATAGCTGAATTTGCTCAGCAACAATAGGGTTTATATCCGCAAATACCTCTTCCACGAATCCAGACAATAATAATCCCACCGCTTCTTGTCTGCTCACCCCGCGCGAACAAAGGTAAAACAACGCATCTGCATCCAGTTGCCCCACGGTTGCCCCATGTTTACATTGCACATCATCGGCGTAAATCTCTAATTCGGGTCGCGAGCTTGCTTCCGCATCCATTGTTAATAGCAAATGGTGATTGGCTTGGTAGGCCTGAGTTTTTTGTGCCTGCTCTCGTACCAGCACTTTACCGTGAAATGCCGCTTTTGATTGCTCGCGTAATACTCCTTTGTACAACATATTGCTTTTACATTGTGGGGCTTGATGATCCATCTCCACAAAATGTGTGATAGATTGATCCTGCTGGGTTAAGCCATAAAAGCCTCTAGCCTCACACTCCGCATGTTTTTCTTGTAATTTGACGATTAAATCATCACGGACAACCTGTGCTTGCGAAGAGAAATGATAAAAACGACAGCGACTATCTTGTTTTTGCTCTACTTGCGTTAATGCAATATAACATGCAGTAGGATGTGCTTTGTATACTTTGTGATATTCCAGTATCGCGCGTTTACCAGCAACAACGGTATTTACACTATTGCTCCAATAGTGTGAAGCATGATGATGTACATGCTCTTCGATAATGGTTAGTTGCGCATACTCATCTAAAACAATCAAATTGCGTGGGTGTACCATCACCCCTTGCTGATTACTGACCAAGTGCACAATATGCACCGGCACCGACAATTGACATTGCGGCGGCAAATACAAAAACAACCCGTCTGCAAATAACGCCGCATTAATACCCGCAAACGGATGCGACTGAACAGCAACCTCGTGCTGCCAATAAGCTTGTAGCAAGGCAGAATGCTGTAATATGGCATCATGTATACTACAAGCAATAGCATTGCTGGGTAATAAATGGATATCCGATAAATGTGGAACAAAGCACCCATTTATAAACAATAAAAAAATGGCGTCGCTGTCTATGCGCCGTATTTGTCGAATTACGTCACACGTAACTTTGCTAGTATTCTCAGGTACGTGAAACCCCGTCTGGGTAAAAATAGACAAATCCGTCTGCCGCCAACGTTCATCACGTCGTTTAGGCAAGCCCTGTTGTAAAACCGCTGCGCATTGTTGCATGCGGAAATCACGCAGCCACGGCACAGATGTATCGGGTAAAACTTGCAAACTGGCCGCAAGCCAAGCAGGAATAGAGGGCGTGGCTAAGCTCATCAACGTATCTCTCCTGCTTCTAACCAACCATATCCCTTTGCTTCTAATTCTAATGCTAAGCTCTTATCGCCCGATTTTAAAATACGACCATTCACCATCACGTGCACCACATCTGGCACAATATAATCCAACAACCGTTGATAATGGGTCACCACTAATACACTACGCTGAGCATTACGATGACGATTCACGCATTGCGCTACCATTTGCAAAGCGTCAATATCTAGCCCTGAGTCTGTTTCATCTAATATGACGAATCGCGGCTCTAGTAATAACATTTGCAATATTTCGTTACGCTTTTTTTCTCCGCCAGAAAATCCTTCGTTAACAGCGCGTTGTAAAAAAGCTTCGTTTAATCCAACTTCTTGCGCTTTGGCTTTTACTAAAGTTAAAAAATCCGCTGCATCTAAAGGAGATAGGCCGCGCTGTTTACGCACACCATTTAATGCCGTACGCAAAAAATACATATTATTAACACCCGGGATTTCAACTGGGTATTGAAAAGCAAGGAATAGCCCTCTGGCAGCACGCTCCTCGGGTGTTAAGGCAAGCAAATCTTCACCATTAAATTCTACATGACCGCCATGTACTTGATACTCGGTACGACCAGCTAAAACATTTGCCAGTGTACTCTTGCCTGAACCATTAGGACCCATAATCGTATGCACTTCGCCCGGCTTAATATGCAAACTTAACCCGCGCAAAATAGTTTTTGCCTGTTGCTTTTCATCTTGAATGGAAACATGTAAACCGTTAATCGACAACATTAGCCCACACTCCCCTCTAAACTCACTTCTAATAATTTTTGTGCTTCCACCGCAAACTCCATCGGTAACTCTTTAAATACTTGTTTACAAAATCCATTCACAATCATCGACACAGCATCTTCTTGACTTAATCCACGTTGACGACAATAAAACAATTGGTCTTCACCAATCTTCGAGGTGCTTGCCTCATGCTCAACATGCGCAGTGGGATTTTTTGCTTCAACAAAAGGAAACGTATGCGCACCACAAGTCGCGCTCAATAATAAAGAATCACACTGGGTAAAATTACGTGCATTCGCTGCGGTAGGTAACATGCGCACCATGCCACGATAGGTGTTTTGCCCATGTCCGGCAGAAATACCTTTAGAAATAATCGTACTACGGGTATTTTTGCCAATATGCAGCATTTTCGTGCCAGTATCTGCTTGTTGGTGATGATGCGTCAACGCTACAGAGTAAAACTCGCCGACAGAGTCATCACCTTGCAAAATCACACTCGGATATTTCCAAGTAATCGCTGATCCAGTTTCAATCTGCGTCCAAGAGATTTTTGACTTCACCCCCCGACATGCCCCACGTTTAGTTACAAAATTAAAAATCCCTCCGCGACCGTTTTCGTCCCCCGGATACCAGTTTTGTACGGTAGAATATTTAATTTGCGCATTATCGAGAGCGACTAACTCAACGACAGCTGCATGCAGCTGATTTTCATCGCGCATTGGTGCAGTGCACCCTTCTAAATAACTAACGTAGCTTCCCTCATCGGCAATAATTAAGGTGCGTTCAAATTGCCCTGTTTTCGCAGAATTAATCCGAAAATACGTAGACAACTCCATTGGACAGCGCACGCCTTTGGGGATATAAACAAAAGACCCATCGCTAAACACCGCTGAATTTAGCGCTGCAAAAAAATTATCGCGATAAGGGACAACGGAACCCAAATATTTCTCCACTAACTCAGGGTGTGTTTGCACTGCTTCAGATAAAGGGCAAAAAATCACTCCCGCTTCTGCTAACTTGGCTTTGAACGTCGTGGCGACTGATACGCTGTCAAATACAGCATCGACGGCTACCCCCGCTAAGCGACCTTGTTCATGCAATGGAATGCCTAACTTCTTGTAAGTTTCTAATAGCTTTGGATCAACATCTTCTAAACTTTTAGGTCCCTCTTTGTTCGCTCGCGGCGCGGAATAATAAATAATACTTTGATAATCAATCGCAGGATATTGAATATGTGCCCATTGCGGTGACGTCATTGTCAACCAATGACGATACGCTTGTAACCGCCATGCCAACATAAATTCAGGCTCTTTTTTCTTTTCCCAAATCGCATGTATTGTCTCTTCGGTTAAGCCGGGCGCTAACGCATCAGACTCAATGGCAGTTACAAAACCGTAAGGGTAACTTTTATTCACAATTTCTTTTAAATAATTATTTGCCATAATCCTCACTCTTTAACTGCAAAGGTGAAGTCATATCCTTGACGGTAAATCGTGCTAAAAATCCTAGCATTAGCTGATTGATGCGCTTCCAATTCTCTTGGATAGTACACGTCATGGTTAGCGCGCACAGTTTATCGCTTTCACAACATAGGGTTAAAGCTACTTCGCCCTCTATCGCGATAATCACTTCCGCTAAGGTAATGTGAGCAGGTGAACGTGCCAAACGGTAACCACCATCAGAACCACGCATAGAAATTAGCAAATTAGCCTCTGCCAATAATTTCAATAGTTTACTAACTGTTGGCAGCCCCAAATGCAAAGCCTCTGCGATGGTTGCTGCACTTTCCACGCCTCCTGTGTGCATGGCCAAATGGCTCATAATTAATGTCGCATAGTCAGTTAATTTACTAATCCGGAGCATGGTCACCTCGTCAAGGCTGCATACAGTACCATATTTGTACTAAATGGGGCAATTTTCTTAAGGAGTTTCGCGCTTTATTAATAGTTGCCTTTGTCTATTTGAAGACCTTTTACTCCCGAGGAGGTGACGCTGAAGCCGGGGCCCCCAATGGCGAGCTTGTGAGCCATGGGGTGGCGCAAGCGTCGGCCGATTTTTACCTACCCTTCCCCGGGAAATACCCCTATCCTTCCTCGTGCCAAGTGATAGAATACCGCAAACACGGATTCTTAGGATGGAACGCATATGCAATATAAAAAACTTGGTAAAGCAGGCATTAGACTCAGCGAAATAGCATTTGGCTCATGGATAACATTCAGCAAACAAATAGGGTTATCCGAAGTAAAAGCGCTTCTTCATGCAGCTTTTGATGAAGGCATAAATTTTTTTGATACGGCTGAAAGTTATGCGCATGGGGAGGCGGAAACTTTATTAGGAAAAGTAGTAAAAGAATTTCGTCGTGAAGATTTAGTGCTATCTACCAAAGTTTTTTGGGGAGGCAATGGGCCGAATGATACCGGCTTATCGCGCAAACATATTTTAGAAGGTACAAAAAACTCGCTAAATCGCTTAGATTTAGATTATGTGGATTTGCTTTTTTGTCACCGCCCCGACTTAGAAACACCCATTGAAGAAACGGTTCTTGCTATGGACTACTTAGTTCGCCAAGGCTATGTGCTTTATTGGGGAACCTCAGAATGGAGTGCAACACAAATTGAAGCCGCTTATCAAATTGCAGAACAATTAAATTGTATCAAACCAACCATGGAACAGCCAAAATACCATTTATTCTTTCGAGAACACATAGAACAAGATTATCTTGCTTTATTTGAAAAGTATGGATTAGGCACAACAACGTGGAGCCCGTTAGCTTCTGGCGTTTTATCCGGCAAATATAACAACGGCATTCCTCATGATAGCCGTCTTGCCAAAGAAGCATGGTTAATTCCCAATGATTTTACCCGTTTAATAGAAAAAACACGTAAACTAACACAGCTAGCCCAAGAAGAATTAAACTGCACGACAGCACAGCTAGCCATCGCTTGGTGTTTAAAGAATCCCCATATTAGTTCTGTAATTACCGGCGCAACAAAATTAGAACAATTACATGAAAACATAGGTGCGCTAGAAGTAAAAGCGCAATTAACTGAAGACATAATGAAAAAAATTGATACTATTTTGCAATGAGCGCAACACATAAAAAATCTACGGTAAAAACACGTTTATCCATTAATGGATTAAAATTAAATATTTATTTCGGCTGGCCTAAAGATGAACGTTTACGCAAGCAATTAATTCACCTGGATATAACGCTTGAGTTTCCACAACCACCGAACGCTTGCAAAACAGATCAATTAGCAGATACATTTTGTTATGCGAAACTAGCAGCAACTATTCGCGAGGAAATTAACCTCCGACACTGCCGTTTAGTTGAACATTTGGCTTACGAAATTTATAACATAATAAAAAATGTCATCTCACAGCCTGTAAAAATAGGCGTTGCAATTACCAAGTATCCTTCGACAGTACCTGATTTGCAGAATGGGGTGACGTTTTACTACGAGGATGGATAAAACGCATGGTAATATTAGGATTAGGATCTAACTTGGGGGATAGGCTTGCGCACTTACGTCAAGCACTACTAGCAATTAAACGCATTTCTAACATAACAGTAGAACAAGTTTCGCCACTTTACATTTCCGATGCTTTACTGCCTGAAAACGCGCCTTCATCCTGGGATCAGCCTTACATTAATTTAGCCTTACGCTGTCATACACCACTTTCTCCTCTGGAACTGCTTACGCATATAAAATCCATAGAACACAGCATAGGTCGTAAACCAGAGAAGCGCCACTGGGGTCCGCGTGTAATAGATATCGATATTCTCGCTTGGGATAGCATGATATATCACGATGATCGTCTTACTTTGCCGCATCGCGACTTATCAATGCGACCATTTGCTTTGTGGCCATTGGCTGATGTTGCCCCAGAATGGATACACCCTACCTATCAACAGTCTGCGGCAGAAATAGTTGCTCTATGGGGATCGCGATTTACCGGTGAAGCCCCACTACATACTCGACAAATTCCGCATCGTATAGACACTTCTCAATTGGTTGGCGTGCTAAATGTCACACCCGATTCTTTCTCCGATGGTGGAAATTATCTCGATATTGAAAAAGCGTTAGAACATGCTCAATGTCTTGTTGCTTCAGGAGCAGAAATTATTGATGTAGGTGCAGAATCAACTCGGCCAAATGCGCATCACCCCTTAAATCATCAAGAGGAATGGCAACGATTAGAACCCATACTCTCGGCATTAAAAGATCCATCATTATTCGCTTTACTACAACCTAAAATTAGTGTGGATACTCGCCATGCAGAAACAGCGAAGAAAGCTATCGCTGCTGGGGTCAATTGGATTAATGATGTAACTGGGTTAACTCATCCCAACATGTGTCAATGTATTGCTGAGTCAAGTGTAGATTGCGTGGTTATGCACCATATCACCGTGCCTGTTGATCCTAAGCAAACCATTCCTCTCCATCAAGATCCTGTCGACTTTTTATATCAATGGGGAAAAAATAAAATCGCCGAATTAGAGCAAGCAGGAATAGCATCAAATAGAGTAGTTTTAGACGTGGGCATTGGTTTTGGTAAAACAGCCTATCAATCCCTCGTGTTGTTAAAACACATTCGCCACTTTAAATCATTAGGAACTCGTCTATTGATTGGGCATTCGCGTAAATCTTTCATGCAATTATTTACGGCGCGCCCTATTGGTGAGCGTGATATTGAAACCATGGCTATTACGCTCTACCTGGCAGATCAAGGGGTAGATTATTTGCGCGTGCATAACGTTGATATGTGCGCACGGGGGCTAAAGGTGGTGAAAGCATTAGCTTGAGAGGATGCTTATGTATACACCTCTGCCACAGTATGGAATGAGCCAAAAATAACTATTCGATCGCCAGGCTGCGCTTTTTGTAAGGCGGCTTGATACGCCATAGAGAGGGTAGTAAAAAAATCGGTCTTTTCTATTAAGCTGGCCTGCTGGAATCCAACTTGTAGCATAGCTAATACAGCTCCGCGTTGATGGGAAATTTGTCCGACATACCATTGATCAATATGCAAAGCGATTTCATATAAGCTAGCCACAAGATCTTTATCACTTAACATAGAGAAAACTGCATGCGTTTTTCCAATACAAGGTAGTTGCATTAACCGCTGCGCTAAAAAAGCTATTGCCGCTGGGTTATGTGATACATCATAAATATGTGTTATTGGCCCAGAAACAATTTCTTGACGTCCAGTCAATTTAGTAGTCATCAATCCTGATTGGATAGCTTGTTGCGGTACTATTAATTGTTGTTGCAACAAAGTAATTGCCATTAACACCGTAGACATATTTTGCGTCGCAAGAATAGAAAATGGCAAAATGTCATAATATGTATCTTGCCACTGCCAAGACCAATGCGTCGTTTCTTCTCGATAACGAAAATCCGTACCTTGAAAAAATAATGGCGCACCGATTTTTTCAGCATAATTCATTAAGGATTTAGGTGGATTAAAATCGCCACATAGAGCGGCTTTATTTTCGCGAAAAATACCCGCTTTTTCCCAACCTATCTCTTCTCGGGTAGATCCTAAATAATCTATATGATCCATAGCCACGGTTGTTACAATAGCAATATCCGCATTGATAATGTTAACAGCATCCAAACGACCGCCTAACCCTACTTCCAATATCCATATATCTAAATTTTGTTGGGTAAAAATAAACAAAGCAGCCAGGGTATGAAACTCAAAAGGAGTAAGAGAAATACTTCCACGCGCAGCTTCAATTTGAAAAAATGCATCACAAATGACTTTGTCTTGTGCGTCCTTTCCTTGAATGCGAATTTGTTCATTAAATTGAAATAAAAATGGGGAAGTAAACGTCCCCACCTTATAACCAGCTGTTAAATAAATGGACTCTAAGCCTTTAACTGTTGAGCCTTTACCATTTGTCCCTCCCACAATAATAACTGGGCAAGCTGGTTGAAGAATGCGCAATTGTTTCGCTACTTTACTCACGCGAGCCAAAGTTAAATCAATCTCAGTGGTATGAATTGAGGAAATAAAAGTCAGCCATTCATTAAGTGTAGAAAATTGCATGGGTATAATAAACCTAGTACAACGATTCACTGAATTTGTCCTCCTAGCGCTCAGATTGCAAGTATTTTAAACCTAGAAACGGCAGTTGGGTGCGAATTCCTGGCTTAATCGTGATCAAATTTAATGATGGAACCTAGATCAAACACTGTGAACTACTTTAGTTAACCCTGTGGATAACCTATTGAAAGAAAATATTCCTCATTTTTATCAACACCCTTACTTATAAGAAAGCACCATATCCAAAAGTTTTCCACAGGATATAAATAACGCAAGTTATTGAATATTAATTATTTTTCAAAGTATTCCACAAAAAAGCCCTTGTGTAATAACAGCAATCAAAAATAAAAAGATAATTTAATGTTATATTGAAAATAAATGACAACTAGTGTTAGTCACACATAGAAATTCCCGGTTTTTAGTTTACATGTTAACGATAAAAGGCGATTTTAAGGCTAAATTAATCGCTTCTTGTTTAAACCATTTTGTATATTTTCTTACCGATCTTGTTATTTCTAACATCTCTTTAGTTGACTAGTGGTTTATCAAGTTTACGTGTCTACTGAAGCAGGGCTAGATCACTTCTTGGGTTAAACGCTTTTCCGTCCACGCTCGATAGGTTTCTTCAAATCTCATTTTCCGAATCTCCTGTAGCAATTCCGTCCGTTTCATCTACTGGTGACCTCCGTTTCTTGAGTTCACTCAATAGCTTATAAAACCGGACAAATCATGTGCTACAAATCCGGACAAATCATGTGTCAGCTACACATAAATAACAACTAGTTGACATCCGTTCGCGTCTTTTTTAAGATAACCATCTATTTTATATAAAACATTTTTAGAGTTTTTAATCATGAAAAGAACATTTCAACCAAGTAACATTAAAAGAAAAAGAACTCACGGGTTTCGTGCAAGAATGGCTACCAAAAATGGCCGTATAGTATTAAGTCGACGTCGCGCTAAAGGTCGAGCACGGCTTGCAGTATAAGTTGCAACATTATCAACGACTTAAAAAAAATAAAGATTTTCAATCGGTACTGAGCAACTCTAAGAAAGTTAGTTGTGAGAATTTAGTAGCGATTTACCAAGAAAATGATAAACTTACAACCAGGCTTGGTGTTGCTATAAGTAAACGTGTAGCCAGACAAGCGATTCTTAGAAATAGGATAAAACGTATTATCCGCGAAAGTTTTCGTTTGAACCAATCTCTGCTGCCTGCTATGGATGTGGTAGTTATTGTTAGGTCTGGAGAGGGAATTAAGGATAAAAAAAAACTACGAGAAATTATCGATAAATTATGGAAAAAATTAATCGCTCTATCACAGTAATTCTAATTTTTTTTATTCAATCTTATCAATGGATGTTACGACCTTTAATAGGGCAACATTGCCGGTTTTATCCTTCTTGTTCTTCTTATGCGATTGAAGCGATTGAACGTCAGGGATGGATAAAAGGGATTTTTCTTATTATATATCGATTATCTCGTTGCCATCCCTGGTGCAAAGGTGGTTCTGACCCAGTTCCGAAAAAATAAAGGTGTTTTTATTATCCTCAATCTTAGGGTCTGTTTCTCTGTACAGGACAAAAACTGAATTGCCGTGCCTTGCAAAAAGCGCAGGGCGCGCAAGGACGCTACTTCAACGGGAATTCCTGATAAAAGATACTCATATAGATCGGAATTTTAATAAAAGAGATAATTATGATTGATACCATACTAGATTATTTACGTATAGCGCTCTATGTTGTTCTTGCTTTTCTTGGTGTTATTTTGTACCAAGCCTGGAGTCTGGATCATCCTAAGCAAGATATTCCGCAAGCAAAAATAGAAACCACTTTTACAATGCCTTCTACTTATGTTCCTGAGGTAAAATCCATAGCTGAACCAACCATTTCTTCTCCTTCATTACCTACCGCTTCCACGGGAAAATTAATTCATGTTACAACGGATACGCTAAATGTTACCTTGGATACCCATGGTGGGGATATTGTTGGGTTAAAATTATTAAAATATCCAGAACGACTCGATTCCAATACGCCTTTTATCTTATTAAATGATGAAGCAAAAACTCAATATATAGCCGAAAGTGGTTTATTAAGCAAAATAGGCCCTGATACCTCTAAAGGACAAGCTATTTACACAACCAAACAAACAGAATATGCCTTGTCTAATAATGAAAATACTTTATTAGTTACTTTGTATTGGCAAGATAATCAAGGATTGAAGATAACCAAAACCTTCACTTTCACACGTAATAGTTATGAAATAAATGTAGCGTATAATGTAGATAATCAAACTAAGCAAAGCTGGCAAGGACATTTATACACGCAATTAATGCGTACCAATGCTCCTAGTGAACATGCACAAGGGTTAGCTAATCTTTCTACTTATTTTGGTGCGGCAATTTCTAGTCCCCAAAAGCCATTCCAGAAAATAACCTTTAAAGATATGCAAGAAAGTAGCGTGAATCAAGTTATAAAAGGTGGTTGGGCTGCTATGGTTCAACATTATTTTATTAGCGCATGGATTCCGCATAAAGATACTACGTTGGATTATTACTCTAAAGTAACAACAAATGGATTATATACAATAGGTATGATAGGGCCGGAATTAATAGCAACTCCGGGTAGCTCCATTACTACGCAAGCGACTTTATACAGTGGGCCGGCACTCACTGATAAATTAAAACAAGCGGCGCCAGGCTTACAATTAACCATTGATTACGGCATATTTTGGTTTATTTCTGGCATTTTATTTTGGATGATGCAGAAAATTTATGATTTAGTAGGTAATTGGGGTTGGTCTATTATTTTTGTCACCATTATTATCAAGTTACTGTTTTATCATCTTTCTTCCAAAAGCTATCGGTCTATGAGTGCAATGAAAAAATTGCAACCGCGCATTGAAGCGTTAAAAGAGCGGTATAAAGACGATAAACAAAAATTTACCCAAGCCACATTAGATTTATATCGCCAAGAAAAAGTAAACCCAATGAGCGGGTGTTTGCCTATTCTTATTCAAATCCCCGTATTTATTGCCCTGTATTGGGTCTTAGTGGAAAGCGTACAATTACGTCAAGCACCCTTTATGTTGTGGATACAAGATCTATCACTAAAAGATCCTTATTATATTTTGCCGTTGTTAATGGGCGTTTCTATGTATTTACAACAACGCTTAAACCCACCGCCACCAGATCCATTGCAAGCCAAAGTGATGATGTTTATGCCGGTGATCTTTACTGTGTTATTTTTAAATTTCCCATCGGGATTAATGTTATATTGGTTTGTAAATAATACGCTTTCCTTCTTACAACAATGGTATATCATGCATAAAATGGATAAAGAGGAAAGAGTAAAGAAAGCCAAAGGGTAAGTTTCGTGTTACCGCACGAAAATAAAGTGATGATTGATACCATTGTTGCACAAGCAACTCCGCCTGGTTATGGTGGGGTGTCCATTGTGCGTATTTCTGGTCCTTTCGTCTTGCCTATCATGAAAGCCATTGTTAAACGTGAGTTATCTCCACGTGTAGCGAGCGCTACGGTTTTTTATGATGAGGAAAATGCCATTATTGACGAAGGCATAGCGATTTACTTCCCACATCCACACTCTTTTACCGGCGAAGATGTGTTAGAGCTACAAGGGCATGGCGGACCGGTGGTGGTAGATTTGTTGTTACAACGCTGTTTATCCTTAGGTGCGCGTTTAGCTAGGCCAGGGGAATTTTCAGAGCGTGCATTTCTAAATGGCAAAATGGATTTAACTCAAGCAGAAGCAGTCGCGGACCTCATTCACGCCTCTTCACAGCAAGCGGCCAAATTGGCAATGCGTTCTTTACAAGGCGAGTTTTCTAAGAAAATTCAAACCTTGGTAGAAGCCATCATTTATTTGCGTATGTATGTAGAAGCCAGTATTGATTTTGCCGAAGAAGAAATTGATTTTTTAGCCGATGAAAAAATCCATAACCAATTATTACAGATTATTACGCACGTAACTGATATTCAAACTAAAGCACAACAGGGGTGTTTATTAAAAGAAGGATTAACCGTAGCGATTATCGGCGAACCAAATGTGGGTAAATCCAGCTTGCTAAATTGGTTGAGCGGGCAAGAAACGGCTATTGTTACAGATATTCCCGGCACGACGCGAGATTTATTGCGGGAAACTATTTTAATGGATGGATTACCTATTCATATTGTAGATACTGCGGGATTACGTGATGGCGCAGACACTGTTGAACAAGAAGGCATTCGTCGTGCACAACAAGCAATGCAGAAGGCAGATTTGATTTTATATGTTATGGATGCGAGAGCTGGACATGAAGCCTCGTTATTACGAGGCGCGATTTATGTGACAGGGCAATACAAAATAACGGAAGATTTAGCAAAGAAAGTCATATTAATTCGCAACAAAATTGATTTGCTTAACGAATCACCATCCGTAAAAAAAGACGGTATAATTACCGTGTCTTTATCTGTGAAGGAACAACAAGGTCTCGATTTATTACGTTCTTGTATTACTCAATATGCAGGGTTAGACGCGGAGAGAGTGGAAGGCATGTTTCTTGCTCGTCGTCGCCATCTGAATGCTTTAGCGCGCGCTAAGACGGCATTAGAAACCGGCTATCAACAACTACAACATCAAGCGGGAGAGTTATTAGCAGAGGAATTACGTCAGGCGCAACAAGCGCTTAATGAAATTACCGGTGAATTTACTAGCAATGATTTATTAACGCGGATTTTCTCCAGTTTTTGCATAGGAAAATGAAATAATTAATTAAGAGGGCATAGAGGTTCGATGTGTTTCTGTTCTAATCGCTTCTTGCATCTTTTTTTGGGCATGCGAATATTTTTTTTGTAATGACCTGTTTGATGACCAGAAATTCGTCTTTAGATGTTTGTCTGTAAGCAAGGCACTTAATTTGGTTTCTTTTAGAGCCAATGCATGTCTATTTAAATATAATTCCCAAGCGTCTTTATTATGCGCGGCTAAATTATTTAAAATAGGCCGATACCAACGTAATGCGGCTTGAAAGGCAGATTTTCTTGAGTGTGTAGACGAAAGGGTAGTCTGATAGGCTGTATTAGCATAGTTAAGCAGTTGATCTATAATAAAAGGATAACGAAAACATTCATCCAAGCAGCGTAAATAATTCTGGCGCTCTGTTTCTGTTGCTGCCCACGTGCTTTTGGTAAGTATTTCAAAGAAAGCGAAACAAAATTTTATAAAATCGTCATGTCTTAGTAATAGAATGATTAACTCTGGTTTCTTTAAAACTAGCGCAGCTAGAAAACGAGTGGCAGGTGCCTCTGATGGATCAAGGAATTTTTCAAGCTGTTGCTGCGATTCCAAGTGGTTTTGTTGTGCGGCACGATGAAACCAGTAAATAGCACTTTTTGCATTTTTCTCTATATCATAACCATTGAGATAGATTAATCCTAAATGATAATAGGCTTCTACACGGTTTTGCATTGCAGCTAAGCCAAGCCAATAGCGTGCTTTTCTATAGCTATGGTAAGGGTTTTGTTGGTCGAAATAGAGTAGACCTAAACGCAGCGGGTCCTTGTTGGTGTGCTGTTGGACACGCGCTGTTGAGGAGGGGGCCGGTTTTTTATTTGGCTCCATTTTTTCTTGTTTTTCTAATTTGGCTAATTGTTCATCGAAAGGAAAGTGTGATCTCATGATAATATCCGAGCTGTTGTTGTGGAGATATCGCGAGCCGCTTTGCTAATATTTGACACGCCTGTTGTGTAAACTAGCATTTTTCTGCAAAATAGTAAAAATAATGGACATATTGTGGTTTGTTAATGTAAATAACATTTGTTTTTGAGGCAATAGGATAGGCTAATGGTTGATTTAAAGGCTCAATTTGATGTGATTGTCGTAGGGGGCGGCCATGCCGGGACAGAAGCGGCATTGGTAGCTGCCCGTATGGGTGCGCAGACTTTACTTCTGACCCACAATATAGAAACCTTGGGGCAAATGTCATGTAATCCGGCAATTGGTGGCATAGGCAAAGGACATTTAGTCAAAGAGATAGACGCACTTGGCGGGATCATGGCCAAAGCCATTGATCGCGCGGGGATCCAGTTTCGCATTCTCAATGCTAGCAAAGGCCCCGCTGTGCGTGCGACCCGAGCTCAAGCAGATCGCCTGCTATATAAGCAAGCCATTCGTCATGCTTTAGAAACCCAACCTAATTTACGCTTATTCCAACAAGCTGTGCAGGATATTTTGCTTGAACAAATGCGAGTAGTGGGTGTGGTCACACAAATGGGGCTAACATTTAAAGCCAAAACGGTGATTCTCACTGCTGGTACGTTTCTGGCCGGAAAAATGCATATTGGACTCAACAATTACGCAGGCGGGCGGGCGGGTGACCCTCCTGCTGTGGCATTAGCGCACTGTTTGCGGGAATTACCATTACGGGTAGGACGCTTAAAAACTGGCACCCCTCCACGCATTGATAGCCGTAGTGTAGATTTTACGGTAATGGAGCGGCAAGAGGGCGATAGTCCGACGCCGATATTTTCTTTTATGGGCCGGCGTGAAGAGCATCCAACGCAGATCCCGTGTTTCATTACGCATACCAATACAACTACCCACGATATTATTCGCGGTAGCTTAATGCAGTCGCCTATGTATGCTGGGATGATTGCAGGGGTGGGCCCACGTTATTGCCCGTCCATTGAAGATAAGATTGTGCGTTTCGCAGATAAAACATCCCATCAAATTTTTGTGGAGCCAGAAGGGTTAACCACACACGAATTATATCCAAATGGAATTTCAACAAGTTTACCGTTTGCTACACAAGTAGCATTTGTACGTTCGATGCGTGGTTTTGAGCAAGCACATATAACGCGACCAGGCTATGCCATTGAATATGATTTTTTTGATCCGCGAGATTTAAAGCCTTCATTAGAAACCAAATGCATCGCCGGCTTATTTTTTGCCGGGCAAATCAATGGGACAACGGGATACGAAGAGGCTGCTGCACAAGGCATTTTGGCTGGGATTAATGCGGCACGACAGGTACAAGAACAAGAGCCGTGGGTGCCGCGTCGTGATGAAGCCTATATTGGGGTATTGGTCGATGATTTGGTGACAAAGGGAACGCAAGAGCCATATCGTATGTTTACTAGCCGGGCTGAGTATCGGTTATTACTACGCGAAGACAATGCTGATTTACGTTTAACTCCCAAGGCGCAAGAGCTAGGGTTAATTGATAATGCGCGTTGGCAAGCTTTTTCGGAGAAGCAAGCAGCGCTTATGCGAGCTGAGGAGGCATTGCATAGCACATTGATTCATCCTAAGACGCCTGCCGGAGATAAATTAGAGGCCATGCTAGGACAAACTTTATCGCGAGAATATCACTTAATAGACCTCTTACGACGACCTGAAGTGAGTTATCAAGATTTAGTAGCGATCACAGACGGTGACTTAGAAGTATTCGCAGAAGATGTAACTGAGCAAGTTACCATTCGGACCAAATATGCGGGATATATTCAGCGACAAGAACAAGAGATAGCTAAACAATTACGTTATGAAACGTTATCGATGCCAGAGAGTTTGGATTATGACTTGGTGGTTGGGTTATCTACAGAGGTAAAACAGAAACTTGCTATGGCTAAGCCGCAAACCTTGGGCATGGCTTCACGTATTCCTGGGGTGACACCGGCAGCTATCTCGTTGCTGTTGGTGCATATGCGGCGGCGGTGAAAAGGCAATGATGTTTTTTCACAAGGCTGTATTTTTTCCCCCTCTCCCCCACGTTTGTTGTGGGGGAGAGGGTCAGAGAGGGGGTTACCTTGAACAACCATGCTTGTTTATCGACAGCATTGCAAGAAAACAACCTTATTCTCACTGCGCAAATGCAGCAACAATTGGAGCACTATCTTGCGTTGCTGCAAAAGTGGAACAAAGTGTTCAATCTAACGGCTATTTGTGACCCGCGCGAGATGGTATATCTGCATATTATCGACAGCTTAGTTATTAGTCCTTATCTGCATGGCTCGCGGATGTTAGACGTAGGCAGCGGAGCTGGCTTGCCAGGGTTGCCATTGGCTATTTTGCATCCAGAGCAGCAATGGACCTTACTGGATAAGAGTAACAAAAAGACGCGGTTTCTGACGCAAGCGGTGATTGAATTGGATTTACCCAATGTCACCGTACATAATGCCCGTTGTGAAGAATTTCATTCTGAGGCGGGTTTTGATAGCATCGTCTCTCGGGCATGGAGTGATTTATCGACAATGTTAGCAACGATAGAGCATGTTATTGCCCCAACAGGTGTTTTTATTGCGATGAAAAGCGCGCAGGTGGCTACAGAAATAGCCTTACTTTCTCCGCGGTTTTCAGTGCAGGCAGTACAGCCGTTACAGATCAAGGGAATGGCCGTAGAACGGTATGTGGTTATTTTAAAGGTGAAGTAATAAAAGGATAAAACCATGGCAAAGATTGTTGCGATTGTTAATCAAAAAGGGGGTGTAGGGAAAACGACAACCTCGATTAATCTTGCTGCTTCTTTTGCTAGTATGAAACGCCGGGTGTTATTAATCGACCTTGATCCACAGGGTAATGCAACCGTAGGCAGTGGCGTGAGCAAAGAACAAATTACTTATACAGTTAGCGATGCTTTACTCCATGCAGCGAATATACAAGAAGCTATTATTAAATTAGCCGCTAATTACGCTGTGTTGCCAACAAATAATGAGCTTATTGTTGCTGAAGTACAGTTGCTACAAGAGCCACAACGCGAATTACGCTTAAAAAACCTAATAGAACCGATTGTATCTCAATATGACTATGTTTTAATTGATTGCCCCCCTTCTTTGAATATTTTAACGGTGAATGCGTTGGTAGCGGCTGATTCTGTATTAATTCCTATTCAATGTGAATATTTTGCTTTAGAAGGACTGAGTGCGTTACTCAATACGATTGAACAAGTGCAAGCTACGATTAATCCCGCGTTGTGTATCGAAGGGTTATTGCGCACTATGTACGACGGACGCAATCGTTTGGCCCTCGATGTATCTGCGCAATTGTTGGCGCACTTTCCTAAGCGGGTTTATCGCACCGTGATTCCACGCAATGTACGCTTGGCGGAAGCGCCTAGTCATGGGCTGCCCGTGATACAATACGATGAGAAGTCGCAAGGAGCGATTGCCTATTTGGCCTTAGCAGGAGAAATGCTGCGCAGGGAGGAAGAATTACAGGCGCCAGAGAGGGCGGGGGTAGCGTGAGAGCGTATATAAGGTAAAGAAATCTATGCCAAGCGATGAAACATTATTTGGGTCTGTTGACAATCTAAATTGTCAACAGATCCTACATTCCCCATTAGGCAAAAAAAACGAGTATATATCTCATTATCAACCGGATTTATTGTTTCCTATCGAACGTCAAGCACAACGTCAGCAACTAGGCATAACGGCTAACGCCTTGCCATTTCAAGGGAACGACGTGTGGAATGCCTATGAACTGTCATGGTTAAATACTCAAGGGAAACCCATGATTGCCATGGCCGAGTTTATTTTTCCCTGTACGTCTTCTCATCTAATTGAATCTAAGTCTTTTAAGCTATATCTCAATTCATTTAATAACACCCAGTTTGACTCCATGGAAGCAGTACAAGCGATATTAGTCCGTGACCTTACCAAAGCGACGGGCACAGCAGTGTTTGTACAGATACAAACATTAGCTAACGTTTGTATGGAGTTACAGCGCAGTTTTTCAGGTATTTGCTTAGATGAATTAGCGGTGACTTGTGATACTTATTCTGTAACGCCCGCGTATTTGCAAACAGAAAATCAGCTAGTGACAGAAAGCCTGTATTCAGATTTATTGAAATCAAATTGCCCGGTTACCGGACAGCCTGATTGGGCGAGTGTGCAGATAGCATATACAGGAAAGCAAATTCAGCATGCAGGATTATTAAAATACATTGTATCTTATCGTAACCACCAAGAATTTCATGAACAATGCGTAGAAACTATCTTTTGTGATATTCAGCGCTATTGTCAGCCAGAGAAATTATGTGTTTTTGCACGATATATGCGCCGCGGTGGCTTAGATATTAATCCTTATCGCGCTAATTACCCGGTAAAGTTAGTTAACCAACGGTTGTGGCGACAATAATATGCCTAAGCATGTGGAAAAAAACACGACGCATTTTGGTTATCAACAAGTTCCTGTTACGGAAAAAGAACAAAAGGTCGCGGATGTTTTTCGCTCCGTCGCCGATAAGTATGACATTATGAATGATTGCATGTCGCTAGGCTTACATCGACTTTGGAAACGGTTTACCATTGCAAAAAGTGGTGTGCGCCAAGGGCAGCGTATCCTGGATGTGGCTTCGGGTAGCGGCGATTTAGCCCAATTATTTGCTAAATGTGTTGGACCGCAAGGGCGAGTGGTCGCTACAGATATTAATGAAAAAATGCTGAGTCGTGGCCGTGATCGATTAATCGATCACGGGATTGTTGGAAATACAGTGTATGTGCAAGCAGATGCAGAGCGACTACCATTTCAGGGTAATTATTTTGACTGTATTACTATTGCCTTTGGATTGCGTAATGTGACAGATCAAGCTGCGGCGTTACGGTCTATGTATCGCGTATTAAAGCCAGGGGGTAAATTGCTGGTTTTAGAGTTTTCTCACCCTGATTTTCCTGCTTTACGAACCATATACGATTTTTATTCATTTAATGTTATCCCGAAGCTAGGTGAACTAATTTGCCAAGATCGGGACAGTTATCAATATCTAGTGGAATCCATACGCATGCACCCTGATCAAAAGACCTTGCAAACAAACATGTGTGAATGCGGGTTTGATGAGGTAACCTATTTTAATTTAGCCGGTGGGATAGTAGCCTTGCATCAGGGATATAAATATTAAACAAACCCTAGTTATGCTGGCAAAAGAATGATGAGGGTACAGGGTGAAAAACGCATTATTACAACTTATTCAAACAGCATTAAATACCTATCTTCACTTGGATCCAGAATCGCCTCTACGCTTACAGGGGTTAGATGGGAAAGTTGCGACGATAGAGTTTTTGCCATTTCATTTGCGGTTTCAGTGTGTGTTTGCTGATGCAAAAATACGTATTCAAACTGACGAACTCTTAGTCAGCGATGTTATAATCTGCGGAACACCTTTGCAATTGTTAGGCATGATGATAGCAGAGGATAAACGGCGTTTTTTTGCTGAAGATATCCGCATTGAAGGTGACGCAGAGTTAGGGCAACACATAGTTGATGTTTTTGATCACTTAGATATTGATTGGGAAGAGTACTTGGCAAAAATCGTGGGAGATATTCCTGCGCACCAGATTGGTTGTTGGGGACGACGAATGGTTAATTGGGTGCAGCAAACACAGCAAATACTTATGCAAGACACAACTGAATATGTACAAGAAGAGATCGCATTCTCTCCTCCTCGAGAAGCCATAGCAGAGTTTTTTCATGAGGTAGATACGTTACGCATGGACGTGGATAGATTGGCTGCAAAAGTGCAGGCATTAAAGGAGTAGAAACAGTGAAATTCGTGACGCGGTTATTACGCTTAATCCGTATTAATTATGTGATAGTGCGTTATAATTTAGACGAAATTCTTTTTACTACGCCGTGGTTTTATCCATTGCGTTTCTTAAGTTATTTCAACCCCTGGTATTGGTTATTACGCAATAAATTAACCCGAGGCGAACGCTTACGGCGAGCGCTGGAAGATCTAGGGCCTATTTTTGTTAAGGCCGGACAGCTGCTGTCGACGCGACGTGATTTTTTGCCAGAAGATATCGCGGATGAATTATCTAAACTTCAAGATCGTGTTCCGCCTTTTCCGGGAAAACAAGCCAGGCAAATTATTGAAACGGCATTAGGCTGCCCAATCGAAAATGTATTTAGTGAACTGCAAATAGAGGCATTGGCTTCCGCATCCATTGCACAAGTGCACGCTGCGGTATTAAAGAATGGAAAGTCGGCAGTAGTTAAAGTATTACGGCCGGGAATTAAGACTATTATTGATCGTGATTTGGATTTGCTGGCGGTGTTTGCAGGCTTAGCTGAGCGTTATTGGCGTCAAGCACGAGGGTTAAAGCCTAGGGAATTAGTCACAGAAATAGCGCAAACTTTACATGATGAATTAGATTTAATGCGTGAAGGTGCCAATGCAACACAATTGCGCCGGAATTTTGCTGGGTCAGAAAAATTATATGTCCCAGAAATATATTGGCCTTATTGTCGATCCAATATATTGGTGATGGAACGCATAGAAGGGATACCTATTCATAATGTTGAAGAGTTAAAGCGCACGGGTGTGAACTTAAAAAAATTAGCAGAGACGGGAATAGAAGTGTTTTTCACGCAAATTTTTCGCGATAGTTATTTTCATGCGGATCTCCATCCTGGTAATATTTTTGTTTCACTAAAAGACCTAGAAAACCCGCAATATATTGTTGTTGATTTTGGTATTGTTGGTTCATTGACAGCCATGGATCAACGTTATATTGCTGAGAATATGCTAGCGTTTTTTAAGAGAGATTATCAGCGTGTTGCAGAGTTGCATGTTGCCTCAGGTTGGTTACCGCCAGATACGCGGATTGATCAGTTTGAAGGAGCGATTCGTGGCGTATCAGAGCCGATTTTCGATAGGCCATTGAAAGATATTTCTTTTGGGCAACTATTATTACATCTATTTCAAGTGGCGCGCCGTTTTCATATTAATATTCAACCACAGCTTATTCTGTTACAGAAAACATTATTAAGCATAGAGGGGTTAAGCCGTAATTTGTCTCCGGATTTAGATTTATGGGGCTCTGCGGCACCACACTTAGAGCGTTGGTTAAAACGACAAGTCGGATTGCGCGGATTTTTACGCCGTGTTCGCGATAATTTACCTTTATGGTCTGAACAAATACCCGACTTTCCTAGTCTTGTGTATGAGGTTTTTCATGAGACACGACAAGAGCAAGAGACGAATCGATTTGCTAGAACAAAAGGCGTTACGAAGGAAGAAGGCAAGCCGCATAATAATGGTATGCGTTATTTTCTATGTGGCGTTGGCTGTACATTAATCTTTAGCGGTGCGGTTTTTTCATTGTTAATGCATGTGGATATACGTAGCGTTATCGCAACCATAGGAACGGGCCTTGGGTTGTTATTAGTAGCGAATGTGATGTAGAGTCACACCCGTGAATAGCGTGTTAATGCCGTGACAATTTTGTCTTCTATTTGTTTATACTGCCACATGGAGATAGCTTTTGTATTTATCATAATGACAAAAGCCAGCGGCTCTTTATCTGCACTGATTGCATATCCAGCCAAGGCAAGCACCCCTTTCATGGAGCCGGTTTTAGCGCGTACTTTCCTAGCGATATTACTCATGCGATGTTTCAAGGTGCCATCTACGCCAGAAATAGGTAGAGCAGTGAGAAAATCATCGTTGCTAGGATAATGATGATAAGAAAAATCCAGTACTTGCATCATTTGGCTAGGGGATAAACGATTGTCCCGCGAGAGTCCAGAGCCATCGATAACACGGGCACCATAAGGGTCCATGCTACAGCGACGAGTTAATATTTGTATTACTGCACGGCTACCATTTTCCCAGCTGCCTGGTCGGCTAGTAGAAATCTGCCCCATTTTTTTAAATAAAGAGCCGGCTATTATATTATCTGATTTTTTTAGCATTTCTGTAATGAGTAGCTTTAATGGCTTAGATTGATGTGTTGCGACAACAGAAAGATGCGATGGTGCGATACCAGGTTGAATGCGTCCATATACCTGGATACTCATCTGCCGTAATAGGTCGCGAAATAAGGAAAGGTTATAGCCTTCAATATCCTCTAGTACATAACTGATACCCCAGGCATATTGCCCTTTAGGCATGCAGCCATTGAGCGAGATAGCACTATTTGTTTCTGTGCCAACGTGTAACGCACATGGCCGAGCGCTAGCGGTGGTTGTGCGGTTAATTAGCCGGGGGTAGTAATAGCGTGGCGAAGTGCGAATCTGTGCTGGCGCACCTTTAGTTTTAGCTGGCGCAACTTGTAAGGAAATACAATTATGGTTAATGATGCTGGCACTAATTGGCGCTGCGTAACAGTATTTTTTGTCATCCCATAACCAACCAGGGCCGCGTGTGGCTTGATCGTAAGCACTGTTATCAATATAGACATTGCCGCTAATGGCATGGATTTGTTGAGCTTTTAAACTCACCATGAGATCAGTAAGATCATAGTAGGTTAAAGATGGATCACCAGTTTGTATAATGTATAAATTACCCTGCAATACGCCATTGTTGATAGACTTTGCGTCGGTTAATAATTGCGTTGAGAAGCGGTATTCTGGCCCTAGGTACAAGAGCGCAGCCTCCGCAGTAAAAATTTTTAATATGCTGGCGGGAACAAACTGTTGATAAACATTTTTCGCAAATAAATAGTCATTTTGCCGCATGGATTTTACGTAGATACCAATATTTACATTGTAGCGTAAGGGTTGAAGGATGCGGTTTATTTCATTAGTAAGTTGCTGGGTACCATAAATAATAGCTTTTCCTCTGCGCGCAGAGGAAAAGCTGGGGGCTGCAATTGGTGTTAAAGCGAGCGTGGCTGGAGAGGTTTTCTTGGTAAAATGATAAACGGAATGCGTTTTGTGTTTTGTTGTTTTAACACGAGATTTTTTTTTGGCAAATGTTTGTGGCGAAAATCCGCAGATTATAAGACATATACAAATAAAAATGGATAGCAATCTCATGTCGTTTCTCTGTCAAATCCATAGCGTTTTAGCATATTTTCAATCTCTTGCAATCGATCATTTTAAATACCTATGTACACGACAAAAATAAAAAATCTATAACTCTGTCATCCTGAACCCTTCGCTTCGCTCTAGGGTAAACTCCGTGAAGGATCTATTTAATCAACTAGATAGATCTTTCGCAGAGTTTACCCTAGAGCGAAGCGAAGGGTTCAGGATGACATAAAGTTATTTTTGCCGTGTACATAGTTACACACTTAAAAGTGAAACGTTTCAGGTATAGACTATGATACAATGTTTAGTTTACATGATGAATATACCTAAGAGTAATATTGAGGCCAAGCCATGTGGCATTATTTTAAACCCTCTTATTTTATTAGTGAAATAGATAAGTTTTTGCAAGGATTCAGAAAAAATCATCCGCAACTTTCATTATCACAACGTAAAGAGCAAGAAAAACACCTGTGCATAGAGGCATTAAGAGACAAAAAAGAGCCGACTCAACATCGCGCTCCGCGGCATTTTTTGCGAAGACGAAGGAGCACAATGTCGGACACATGAATACACTTATTAAGAAGTTAATGCCTTTTTTATTTATTGGCATAGCTATGGTTGCTTTTACTGTGGGTTTTATTGTACTGGCCTATCTGTTTGTTTTTGGTGCGGCAGTGGGCGTAATTTTGTTTTTATTGGAATGGATACGCGCAAAGCTGACAGCTAAACATACAATACCTACGCATAGACATCCCCATTTGCATGCGCAGAAGAAAGGTCGCGTAATTGATACGGATGACTGGAAAGAATTGTAAACAGACCCTATCCTAATGCTTGAGCCAAATCATGCTTCAAATCATCTACTGCTTCAATGCCGACTGATAGTCGAATTAACCCATCGGTGATGCCTAAGGCTTGTCGTTGTACCGGGGGGATACTGGCGTGCGTCATGATAGCAGGGTGTTCTATTAAGCTTTCTACCCCGCCTAGGCTTTCTGCTAAAGCAAAAACTTGGCAGCGTTCTAACATGGCTACGGCTTGGGTTATGGTACCTTTTAGTTCAACTGTAATCATGCCGCCAAAAGCAGACATTTGTTGTTTGGCTAATGTGTGCTGAGGGTGACTGGGCAAGCCAGGATAAATAACCTTAGCCACTTGGGGATGTGTAGATAACCAGCCAGCAATTTCTAAGGCATTATGGCTATGACGTTCCATGCGTATGGCCAATGTTTTTAACCCACGGAGTGCTAAAAAGCTATCAAACGGGCCCGCAATGGCTCCTACTGAATTTTGTAAAAAAGCCATTTGCTCGATTAAATGAGGATGGTTACCAACAATAGCAATACCTCCTATCATGTCTGAATGGCCGTTGAGGTATTTAGTCGCGGAATGAACGACAATATTAAAGCCATATTCCAGTGGGCGTTGGATACAAGGGGTGGCAAAGGTATTATCTGCTACAGCGATTAATTTATGTTGATGCGCAAATTTAGCAATAGCAGCTAAATCTACTAGCTTCAGCATGGGATTCGTTGGTGTTTCTACCCAAATCATCCGTGTTGTCGGGCGTAATGCGGCTTGTAACTGTTGAGGTGAAGATAAATCAACAAAGGACACATCCAACCCTGCTGACCGTTTGCGCACTTTATCAAATAACCGAAACGTGCCTCCGTACACATCATCACAAACAATTACGTGATCTCCTGGGCTTAGCAATTCTAGGGTTGTGGCAATAGCTGCCATGCCTGAGGCAAAAGCAAAACCTTGTTGCCCTGACTCTAAGTCTGCAACGCAGGCCTCGTAAGCAAAACGTGTAGGGTTACGGGTACGTGAGTACTCATATCCCTTATGTTTGCCCGGACTTTCTTGTACATACGTGGAGGTAGCATATATCGGGGTCATAATGGCACCCGTTGCTGGATCCGGAGTTTGTCCTGCATGGATAACACGAGTGGCAAGATGTTGTTTAGACTGATTAGCCATGGTGGCTCTCGGCTGTTTCTTTTAGAAAGCCTTTTTCTTGCATCCAGCGATCATCAACAAACTTAGAAAGATAATTACGAATTCCATCTGGGAGGATGACGAGACATTTTTGCCCTTTTTTTAGTTTTTTTGCAGCGCATAGAGCCGCCCAGGTTGCAGTACCTGAAGACCCTCCAACCAATAACCCCTCTTCACGAATCAAACGACGTGCAGTAATAAAGGTATCTTGGTCTTTCACTTTGATATAGGCATTAACTAGCGTATTGTCTAAGACCGCAGGAATAAAATCGTAACCTATGCCTTCTACTAAGTAGGGACATATTTCTGTGCCGCCACCCAATATTGAGCCATAAGGATCAGCACCAATAATTTGTATATGTGGTATTTCTTTTTTTAAACGTTTTCCTACGCCAGTAATCGTTCCTCCGGTGCCAACACCCATAACTACCATGGCTAAGTCTTTGCGCATGTCATCAAGAATTTCTTGTGCGGTGGTATCGTAATGGGTTTGGGGGTTAGTATGATTGGCATATTGATCGAGAATATGCGCATTGGGTAATTCTTTTTGGAGCTTTTTCGCGAGAGAAAGATGGCTATCCGGGTGATCTGATGCGACCTCGGTTGGGGTACGATAAATTTTTGCCCCTAACGCTTCGAGTACCACTTCTTTTTCCCGGCTCATTTTCTCTGGCATAGTAATGATCACTTTATATCCTTTTACTGCACCAGCGAGAGCAAAGCCAATCCCTGTATTGCCCGACGTTGCTTCAATTAACGTATCTCCAGGTTTAATCCTACCGGCTGTTTCCGCTTGCTCAATCATGGAAGCAGCAATCCTATCTTTTACTGAGCCACCGGGATTCAGAAATTCGCATTTGCAATATAATTCGCACTCTAGTTCTTTTCCTATTCTATGTAGACGTACGATGGGTGTCTTACCTATGGCTTCAAGAATATTATTAAGCAGCATGGTATTCCTCTAGTTAATTCTATCTGGGCTATTTAGGGCCGCATTCTACCGCTTTATTTTAAGAAGGTACAATCGTGAATTGCGAATTGGGGTAACGCATCACTTGGCAATGTATTAACCGGCGATTAGGTGTTAGAGGCCCTGACAAGGTAACGTAAAAAGATTGGCCACTTACGACACCGTCTTCTAAGTGACAAAAATTATGGATAGAGGTAGGAAAGGGGAAAAATCGCAAAGTGGATGCAGCGATACGATAGTTACGACTAAAAGAGAACGCCACCCAAAAATTATCTAATTCTGTGATGTCAAACATATAGGGCAGTACTTGGTTGGTATCAACATCATAAATAACTAGTAGCCAAGAGGGTTTACCAATTATTTCGCTAAAATGTGTATATATTTGTACAGTTTGCCCAAAATTATCTATGGCTTGAGCATAGCTAATCGGGTTGAGGTATAGGGTAAGGCCAATGATACTCAAGATTCGCATCGCAGGTTTTAATAGGCATGACCGGTAGATGATGAAAAACTTTTTCCATGCCATAATTATATCCCATTGAGTATGAACGCGAATTCGCATTATGAGGATATATACCCGAAGCGTTTCATTTTAAACACCTAAAAGCGAAACGCTTCGGGTATATTAACGCAGGGAAACATAAAAACACAGTATAGCCATTATGAAACCAGTATTACTTCAAAATCAACTTATTATTAAGCAATCGCCTTTGCATGGTTATGGTGTGTTTGCGGGCAAGGATATAGAAAAGGGAGAGTTGATTGAAGAATGCTATACGTTATTAGTTCCCAAGGGATATAATGAGTTTGTAAATTATTATTTTGCTGATAAGCAGAGTGAGCGGTGGGTTTTAGCTTTAGGATTTGGCTCACTATATAATCATTCTTCGGATAAATATAACGCGCATTATATTTTTGACCCTAATACAAATATCCTTATTTTTCGCGCGCAGCAATTTATTCGTAAGGGAGAGGAAATATTAATTTTTTACAGTGTAGATTGGTTTAGAGCGCGAAAAATGCAAGAAAAAAAGCTATTATTTAGAACACGATTAAAGCATTGGCTTGCACCATCTCGATCATTGCTTATGCGTGCGTCATTAGTGATAGTGGGATATCTTGCTATTCTCTATGCGGTTAAAAAATGGTTGCCTCTGTATTCCACGAAATTCCTGGGATCGCTTATGCAGTGACAGCGCGATACAATTGATATAAACCAAATAGCAAAAACCCCAAAAAACAAAGTAGAGACCATTCAGCCAAACTTAATCCAAGAAAGGACCAGATAGTTTCTGTACACTCGACACTGCCTTGTAATACCTTCAATGCCACTTCATGTAGAGGTAATACCTGTAACATATACTGTAAGCTGGCAGCACACTCGCTGGATTGTTGTGGTGGGAAATGTTGTAACCAAGTTTGTCTACCTGATAATAGTAGGCCAATAGTGGTCACCAGCAAGGTACTGGAGGCTAATACAACATGATGACTGACGCGCTGAAATTTGCATAGTGTGCCGATGAGAAAAATAATACCTAATAAAGCCAATGCAAAACGTTGTAATAAGCATAATGTACAAGGGATAACGCCTTGTAGCTGTAGATAAAATGAAAATCCTAATAATATGCAAGTTATAAGCAAAGCAAAAAAATAATAACGCCGCATAGCTCCTAACATGTATTCTTGCCACCTTTTATATTTTCTAACCAATTTTGTAAAATCAATTGTGCGGCAACACTGTCTACCTGTCCATCCTGTAGCGCTTTATAGCCTCCCGATAGAAATAATTTTTCCCGTGCATCTTTAGTGGTTAGACGTTCATCCACTTCATAAACAGGAAGGTGGAATTGCTCATGTAACCATAAGCTAAAGTGCCGTGCTTGGGACGTAACAGAGAGCTCTTCCCCCCGCATGTTTAATGGAATGCCGACAACAAGAGCATCAGGCTGCCATTGTTTGATTAATAATGCAATAGTTTCACGCGCGGGTAGACCATTAATGGCTTTGATAGTTTTTAGAGGGCGAGCACATTGCGTAACGGTTTGACCTATTGCGACCCCGATGTGGCGAGTACCAAAATCAAAGCCGAGCAATAATTTTGGTGGAGCTATCTGATTGTTATTCAATTTGAACCCTAATGCGCTGATGCTTCATCCCAATTCTTCCCTACCCCTATACTTACTTGCAAAGGAATCTTGAGTTTTACTACATCTGTCATGTGGGCTTGAATGGCAGACATAGCACTATCAACCTCTTTTTCAGCTATTTCAAACACTAATTCATCGTGTACTTGCATAATCATTTTAGTATTACAATGCGACTGTGTTAGCCATTGATCAATACGAATCATTGCCAGCTTGATAATATCAGCGGCGCTGCCTTGTAAGGGAGCGTTGATAGCAGCACGTTCGGCCGCGCGTTGTCGGGATACTTTCGCTGCGCGGATATCAGGAAGATAGAGGCGGCGTCCCCACAACGTTTCTACATAGCCGTGTTCTCGGGCTAATTCTTTTGTTCTATCCATATAAGCTTGGACTTGTGGATAGCGCGAAAAATATAATTGGATATATTGCTGAGCTGCATCACGATCAATGCCTAATTGGCGGGACAGACCAAATGCAGACATACCATAAATCAAACCAAAGTTTATAGCTTTGGCATTTCTCCGTAATTCCGTGCTTACTTGATCAAGTGGAACGCCCCATACCTCGGCTGCTGTGGCTTTATGAATATCAAGGTTTTGCTCAAAGGCAGCAATTAAATGCGGGTCTTCAGAAATATGTGCCATGAGGCGGAGTTCTATTTGCGAATAATCGGCACTTAAAATTTTATATCCTCGGGGAGCAATAAAAGCTTGGCGAATGCGCCTACCTTCTATGGTGCGTACCGGGATATTTTGTAAATTAGGATCTGAGGAAGATAGACGACCAGTAGCAGTGCCAGTTTGATTGTAGGAAGTGTGAATTCGCCCGGTTTTTTCATGAATTTGCTCAGGTAGCCGCTCAGTATATGTAGAAATAAGCTTGCTAATACTGCGATAGGCAATAATCACTTTGGGCAATGGATAATCTAATGCTAATTCTTGTAATACGGGATCAGCAGTAGAGGCTTGCCCCGTCGGAGTTTTCTGTAAAACAGGAAGTTGCAATTTCTGAAATAATACTTCTTGCAACTGTTTTGGTGAGTTTATATTAAACGTAGCTCCAGCCAGTGTATAGGCTTCTAATTCAAGCTCATGTAAACGCTGAGTAAGCTCATTACTTTGTTGTTTTAGTTTTTTAGCGTCAACGAGTACCCCGTGCATTTCCATGCGTGCAAGCACAGGTATTAATGGCATTTCAATATTTTCGAACACATGCATTAAGCTCGGAGTTTTTTCCAAACGCGGCCAAAACACATGATGTAATTGCAGCGTGACATCTGCATCTTCTGCCGCATAAGTGCCCGCTGATGGCAATGCTATTTGATTAAACGTGCGTTGGTTTTTGCCTTTTCCGGCAATATCCTCGAATTGAATAGTTGGCCAATCTAAAAGTTTTCGTGCCAGATTATCCATGCTGTAGTTGAGTGCGGTGCTTTCCAACACATAGGCCTCCAGCATGGTATCAGCAATAATGCCATGTAACTCAACACCGTGCTGGGTGAATACTTCCAGATCGTATTTAATGTTATGCCCTACTTTCTTAATTTGTGAACTTTTAAAAATAGGCTGTAGTTGTTGCAAGACTTGTGCCATGGGTAATTGCTGCGGCGCATCTGTATAATCATGTCCGAATGGAATATATGCGGCTATACTAGATGAAACTGCAAAAGATATACCTACGAGTTTTGCTGAAATAGCATCCAGGCTAGTCGTTTCAGTATCCACGGCAATTAAATTAACCGACGATAATTTTTTTACCCAGGTATGTAACTGGGATTCCGTAGTGATAATTTCATAGTTGGCATATTTATCTTGAGGCGTTGTTGCGGGTGTATCTGAGAGTAATCCAGCTAGCCAGGTTTTAAATCCTAACTCTTTGTATAGCTTAATCAATGTGTCTTTATTTTCGGGCGTACGTTTGAGATCAGCAATATCCATCGGCAATTTGACATCTGTTTTAATTGCGACAAGGGATTTAGCCAAAGGTAGTTGTGTTAAGTTGGCTCTTAAGTTTTCTCCTACTTTTCCTGAAATTTTATCTGCATTTGCAACGATAGCATCGAGCGAGCCATATTCCTTAAGCCATTTTACCGCGGTTTTTGGCCCAACTTGTGGAATTCCGGGAATATTGTCGCTGGTATCACCAATAAGCGTAAGATAATCAATGATTCGATATGGTGGGACCCCAAATTTTTCCTCTACGGACAACGGTGTAAGCGTATTATTAGTCATGGTATTGACTAATGTAATGCGCTCATTTACTAACTGCGCTAAGTCTTTATCTCCCGTGGAGATTAATGTTGTTAACTGTTGATTATCTGCTTGCTTAGCTAAAGTGCCAATGACGTCGTCTGCTTCTACGCCATCAACAATTAATAATGGCAAGCCCATAGCGCGAATAATATTGTGAGTGGGTTCGATTTGTCTGATTAGATCGTCCGGCATGGCTGCGCGGTGTGCTTTGTAATCGTCAAAAAGTTCATCTCGGAAGGTTTTTCCTTTGGCATCAAAAACGATAGCAATATACTCAGGGTCGTATTCTGCGAGCAAACGCTGTATCATGCTAGTCACGCCATAAATAGCACCGGTTGGAAACCCTTGCGCATTAGTTAATGGCGGTAGCGCATGAAAAGCCCGATATAAGTAAGAGGAGCCATCTACTAAAATTAGCATATTATTTTTTGTCATGAGCAATATAGCGTAAAATAGGAATTGTCTCATGTTAACAGGAGTGTATGCTATAACACCATAATGAGTTCCGCAATCACCCTCTATTTTAGTAACCCAACCTTTATTTTGGCGGAAATTCCCACAAGGAGGTGTAGCATGTATATTCAAGTTTTATCGTTGCTTTTCGGTATTGCTTTTGTTTTTGTAGGTATTGCCGGGTTTATGCCGACATTTACCATGGATGGTTATTTATTTGGTTTATTCATGGTAAATATGCTGCATAACTTGGTGCATATTATGAGTGGTGTGATCGGTATTTTAGCTGCATTTAAATTTATCTATGCGAAATGGTATTTTCGTATACTTGGTATTGTTTATATACTGGTAATGATTTTAGGATTTATCCGCTCTGAGATTTTACATACGATAGGATTGCATATGAATTTAGCAGATAATTTTCTGCATTTACTCATTGCTCTCGTTGCTCTTTATTTAGGATGGGCGGTGCGTATTAGAAACTAGGGTCTGTTGCGCGACAAATAGGAGATGCATTGGTGGCTACCACCCTGTGGGAAAAATGTTTAAGTTGTCTTCAGGATGAATTTCCTATACAGCAATTTAATACCTGGATACGTCCACTGCAAGCCGAGCATGGCGATGGGAGGTTAACTTTATTTGCGCCTAATCGTTTTGTATTAGATTGGATTTCAGAGCGATTCTTGTCCAGAATATCAGAGATAATACACAAGTTGAGTGATGGCAGCCCTCCAGCCATTGCTTTAGAAATTGGTAGCAGTAAACGTGAGCCTATTGTTGTACGAGAACCTTTGCGGCAAACATCAGCGACAACAACCAATAATAAAGCCATTGCTGCTTCATCAGATACCCCTACTTATGTTAGCAATCTGAATCCAAACTTTACCTTTGATAATTTTGTGGAAGGTAAATCTAACCAGTTAGCTAAAGCAGCTTCTTTGCAAGTCGGTGAAAACCCAGCAGTGGCATATAATCCTCTGTATCTTTACGGAGGCGTTGGGCTAGGCAAAACTCACCTCTTGCATGCAATTGGCAATCATATGCTGCGCCGTCGCTCTGGGGCGAACGTACTATATCTGCATTCCGAGCGCTTTGTGGCAGATATGGTGAAGGCCTTACAGACTAATTCTATGAATGAGTTTAAGCGTTATTATCGACAGGTAGATGCATTATTAATCGATGATATACAATTCTTTGCTGGCAAGGATCGATCACAGGAAGAGTTCTTTCATACTTTTAACGCATTATTAGAAAGCCAGCAGCAGGTAATTTTGACTTGTGATCGTTATCCCAAAGAAATTAATGGTGTAGAAGAGCGGCTAAAGTCACGATTTGGTTGGGGCTTAACGGTTGCGGTGGAGCCTCCAGAATTAGAAACACGCGTGGCCATTCTTATGACTAAGGCCGAACAATCGCATATTGACTTGCCTTATGAGGTGGCATTTTTTGTTGCTAAGCGTATTCGCTCTAATGTGCGAGAATTAGAAGGCGCATTAAAGCGTATTATTGCTAATGCACACTTCACAGGAAAGGCAATTACTCTCGATTTTGTAAAAGAAGCGTTGCGAGACTTATTGGCGTTACAAGATAAGTTGGTTACCACAGAAAACATTCAAAAAACCGTAGCGGAATACTATAAAATCAAGATGGCTGACTTACTGTCTAAGCGACGTAGTCGTTCAGTAGCGAGACCTCGGCAAATGGCTATGGCATTAGCAAAAGAATTAACCAACCATAGTTTGCCAGAAATTGGCGATGCATTTGGGGGGCGGGATCATACTACGGTATTGCACGCTTGTCGCATGATCGGCGAACTTAGGCAAACTTCGCCGGATATCGAAGAAGATTACACGAATTTGTTGAGAACATTAACGACGTAGGGGTTACAGCAGGAATTCCTGCTAACACTGTCATCCTGAGCGTTAGCGAAGGATCTTCTTAATAAACACCGAGGATTGATTATGGATATTATGGTAAAGCGTTCCACATTATTAAAGCCGTTACAAGCGATTAGCGGTATTGTAGAGAAAAAACAAACCATACCTATTTTGGCCAATGTATTCCTTAACGCTCAAGAAAAATCCCTATCTTTAACAGCTACCGACCTTGAGGTTGAGTTAATTGGCTCCGTGTCTCCTGAAACTGTTATGGCTCAAGGCCGCACTACTGTTTCAGGAAAGAAGCTTTTTGATATTTGCCGCGTTTTGCCAGAAGAAGCACTATTACATTTAACCATAGATGGAAATTATTTAATTATTCGCGCGGGAGAAAGTTGTTTTTCTTTAGCGACATTACCAGTAAAGGATTTTCCACGCATTGAAGAGGCTTCTTTTATTTCCGAATTTTCCATTCGCGCTCAAGCCTTAAAAGATTTGTTAGGGCGAGTTTATTTTGCGATGGGATTACAAGATATTCGCCATTACTTAAATGGCGCATTACTCCATATTAATCAAAAATCTATAACTTGCGTTGCCACGGATGGACATAGATTGGCACTAAGCTCATTACCTAATGATAAAGCAGATACGCCGCAAATTAAGGTTATTTTGCCACGCAAAAGCGTATTGGAATTGATGCGTCTTGTTAATATGAGCACGGATAATGACAGAGAACTTTTTTTAAGTATTGGTGATGGCCGTTTGCGCATGGTCGCGCCTGATTTTGTTTTTACAACAAAATTAATCAATACGCAGTATCCAGACTATAATAAGCTCATACCTAGAGGGACAGAGGTGGCAACGGGAGGGAGAGAAGTTATTAGACAGGCTTTAATGCGGGCTGCTATTCTTTCTAATGATAAACTGCGCGGAGTGAGAATGCGTTTAGGCCCCAATAAGCTACAAGTAATGGCGAACAATATGGAACAAGAGCAAGCAGAAGAAACCGTTTCTCTGGATTATGCGGGGAATGAGATGGAGGTTGGCTTTAATGTGACTTACCTGATCGATGCGTTTTCGTCCATATCATCGGAAAATGTTCGCTGTACATTCAGTGATCCTGATGGCGGTGTACTTATAGAGTCTTTGGATGATATAGCCAGCATGTATGTTGTTATGCCGATGCGATTATAATCCTAAAAATTATGTCGCTAGAGTATTTAAAAATCTCTAATTTTCGTAACCTTCTGGATGTGGATTTTTATCCAGTTCCTAACGGTATTAATTTTGTTTGTGGAAATAACGGCAGTGGGAAAACCAGCTTTTTAGAGGCTATTTATTATCTAGGGTTAGGCCGTTCATTTCGTACTTCTTCTGTTTCGCGCATTATCAATCACCAAGTAGATAATTTTTTGCTCGCCGCCCAGGTGAATTGCTCAGAAAATTCCTACTCAATTGGTATGGAACGCTATAGAACCGGAGGTGCAAAAATACGTGTGCATGGCAAGGAAGCTAAATCAACAGCTGAATTAGCTTATTATTTACCAATTCGATTAATTAATTCCTCATGCCACTTGTTGTTAGAAGGAGGCCCTACTTTTCGGCGTTTTTATCTTGATTGGGGCTTGTTTTATCACTCCGAAGCTTTTTTCCAAGAGTGGAGACAATTTAATCGTGCGTTAAAGCAGCGTAACTGTCTTTTGCAAGGCGCGGGTCTTAAAGCAGAAATTGATGCATGGACCAATGAGTTATTAGAATATGCTACAAAAATCGAGATATTACGGCAGGAATATTTACAGGCATTGTTGCCATATCTTGAAAAGGCACTCATGTTATTAGTATCGGCGCATTCTGTAATTGTTGATTATTACCCAGGATGGAGCGGGGATGAGTCTTATGCGGCGGCTCTTCGCTCTTCATTAAGCCAAGATATGCGTTTGGGTTACACCCAGCATGGTCCGCATCGCGCAGATTTGCGGCTTACTATACAAGGGATTTGTGCCAAAGATGTGCTTTCAAGAGGCCAACAAAAGTTATTTGTTTGTGGTATGATAATAGCTCAAGGTGCGCTGCTAGCTGCACAAAAAAAAAGAAGGCCGGTTTATTTAATTGATGATCTACCCTCCGAACTAGATGCTATAAGTAGGTCTAAATTGATAGCTCTTCTTGCGGCGCAAAGCGCACAAATATTTGTAACAGCGATTGAGTCTGAAAGCGCAAAGGATTTTGAAGAGCAAGCAGAGTTAGCAACCAAGATGTTTCACGTGAAACATGGCCGGATAATCAGCCATTAGAGTTGCCCTGTTAGAAGCTCTCACTTTATTAAATAGACTTCTTTAATAGTACGGAGTAATGAAGGTGCCCATGACGGAAAGCTATGATTCATCAAAAATCAAGGTATTAAAAGGGTTAGATGCGGTTCGTAAGCGTCCAGGAATGTATATTGGTGATACAGAGGATGGAACCGGACTTCATCATATGGTTTTTGAGTTGGTTGATAACTCTGTAGATGAGGCGTTAGCTGGGTTTTGTAATAAAATTCAAGTTACTATTCATGCTGATGAAACTGTGACAGTTCGCGACAATGGTCGTGGTATCCCAGTGGATATTCACCCAGAAGAAGGTCGTTCTGCAGCGGAAGTGATTATGACTGTTCTGCATTCAGGGGGTAAATTTGATAATGATTCTTATAAGATTTCTGGAGGCTTACATGGAGTTGGGGTTTCTGTTGTAAATGCATTATCCGAAGAATTGCGTTTAGTCATTTATATTAATGGTAAGGCTTATGAGCAGTATTATCATATGGGGGATCCAGATAGAACGTTAGCGGCTATTGGTGATACGACAGAACAAGGAACAGAAATTCGTTTCAAGCCTAGCTCTGAAATATTTAAAAACATCCATTTTCATTATGATATCTTAGCTAAACGATTGCGTGAATTATCTTTTCTTAATCCTGGCATCCGGATTGAATTACGAGATGAGCGCGTAGGAAAAAGTGATACTTTTGAGTATCACGGGGGCGTAAAAGCTTTTATTGAAGATTTAAATAGCAATAAAAATCCTATTCATTCTAAAATATTTTATTTTTCTAGCGAAAAAGAGCGCATTCTTGTTGAAGTTGCTTTGCAATGGAACGACACCTATCTAGAAAAGATTTTTTGTTACACAAATAATATTCCTCAGCGTGATGGCGGCACACATTTGGCTGGTTTTCGAAGCGCAGTAACTCGAGTATTAAATAATTATGTTGAGAAAGAAGGATTTTTAAAGAAAGCTAAAGTAGAAACAACAGGCGATGATTTTCGTGAAGGGTTGACTGCTATTCTTTCTGTCAAAATGCCTGATCCCAAGTTTTCCTCACAAACCAAAGAAAAACTGGTGTCCTCTGAAGCTAAATCAGTCGTAGAATCATTAATGAGCGAAAAAATCCAAGAGTTTTTAATGGAGAATCCTCAAGATGCTAAGGCTATTGTAAATAAAGTGCTGGATGCAGCAAGAGCCCGAGAAGCTGCTCGTAAAGCTCGTGAATTAACTAGGAGAAAAAGTGCACTAGATGTGGGGGGGTTGCCCGGAAAATTAGCGGATTGTCAAGAAGAAGATCCACGCAAGTCAGAATTGTTTATTGTCGAGGGCGATTCAGCAGGTGGTTCAGCCAAACAGGCAAGGGATAGGCGTACTCAAGCCATATTGCCATTAAAAGGAAAAATTTTAAATGTTGAAAAAGCACGTTTTGATAAAATGCTTTCCTCCGTCGAGGTGGCAACGTTAATTACTGCTTTAGGTTGCGGCATTGGTAGAGAAGAATATTTCCCTGATAAACTACGGTATCATCATATTATTATCATGACCGATGCGGATGTGGATGGCTCGCACATTCGTACTTTATTATTGACTTTCTTTTATCGGCAAATGCCTGAATTAATAGAACGTGGCCATATCTATATTGCCCAACCACCTCTTTATAAGGTGAAGAAAGGTAAGCAAGAGCAGTATGTTAAAGATGATGAAGCACTAGAAATGCTACTTATTCAATCCTCATTGGAGGGGGCGACATTAAACTTAGATGATGGCACAACTATTAGCGGCCATGAACTAGAGGGGCTGCTAAAAAAATATCGGGCAGCCATGAATATAATTAAGCGCTTATCGCGACGATATCCCCCGGCTTTATTGGAAGTATTGATGCATTCATCGCCATTAAGCGAAGCATTGTTACTTAACCGGGAGCATATGGAGTCTATATCAAGAGAAATAGCAGATAAATTGATCAATAATTCACCATTTTATTCTTATATTGTAAGCGTTGTTCAGGATGAAGCCAAGTCTATGTGGTTATTACAGCTTAGCATATCGCATCATGGAGTGACGGATACATTGCTAATAGGCTTAGATTTTATTTTATCCGCAGACTATAGGCGGCTGGTGGATTTTGGACAAAAGATTTGTACACTCATCAGACCCGGGGCGAGTATCCACCGCGGTGATAAACAGCAGGCAGTGGCAACTTTTGCGGAAGCGGTGGATTGGCTAGTGAGCGAAGCGAAAAAAGGTCAGACAATTCAAAGATATAAGGGGTTGGGAGAAATGAATCCTGAGCAGTTATGGGAAACAACCATTGATCCTGCTGTGCGTTGTTTACTGCAAGTAACCATAGAAGATGCGGTTGCTGCCGATAGAATGTTTACTACACTAATGGGTGATGAGGTAGAGCCACGCCGGGAGTTTATTGAAGCTAATGCTCTCGATGTGGTGAATTTAGATGTTTAGGGAAGGTGTAAACTGTGCTCGAAGTTTTTCCAGATCGAGCATTCTTTCTTGACGCAAGGCAGTTAACGCTGCCCAATCCCATATTTCATGTATACAGCTTATTTGGCTATATTGTTGGCTAGTAAAAAACGACAAGAAACGATTTCGCCACCATTTCCATAATCGTACTGGTTGCGCAGGTAGTCTACCCTTACGTATCGCAAACATTACCCCTAAACCAGCTGTTGCATCAAACCAATGGGACCCATCAGTTAGAATTAAACAACGAGCGAAGAGCTGATTTTTTCTAAAGTTAGGAACCGGGTAAAACGGTACTTCATTGCAATATCTTTGTGCCACCATGGCTGTAGTATGTTTCTGGGCTTTGCCTACTTCTTCGCACCAGTATTTTGCAAGTTGCTGAGAAGCCAATTTATTATAGTTTTTAATATAATTATTTAATGGGGTTAGAAGATCATTAAAGTCGTAATGGTTGGATGCCGTTTTTTTGCCATTTAATGTATAAGTAATCCCTGCTGCTAATTCTTGAAATTGTGCTTTTGATTCTTGATCATCCTGGTATTTTTTTAGCATTTCCCACATATGCACATCCATGTTCCATACAGCTAATTGAAATGCAGTAATACTAGGAAAAATACGTCCACCTGGGTCGGTAACGCGACCTTTCTCACTCATTATTTTTTGGAGTAATCCCGGATTCGTCTTTTTCAATTGGTTGAGCATAGCTTCCGCTTGATCTTGCTCGCCAAAAGCAACATGCTGGAGCAGGCGTGCTTTAAGGAGCGAGTCCTTAAATAAATCTCGAAATAATTGGCAGGTACGAGTTAATCGCCCGATTGTTTGTATATCGCAGTGCGTACCAATACCCACATCCGCGCCATCTTGGTCGCCGCCGACAATCAACTCATTCGGTAAGGTATGTAAAAACACAGATTGATTGTCCACTGTCGGTAAAGTTGCTGTAGTGGAGACAGGTGGGGTTGCTTCTGTTTTTAAGGTAGTTGTAGCCATGGGCAATAGACCTGATTTTGCGCAACATATTCTCACTGTTTGCGTTATTAGTCAAATATTTATCTTTTTGAGAGAAGGCATTGAGCATCATTCAGTTTTTTCATGCCCTGCTATACTTTATTTAGGTTCTCGCCTTACATAGTGGATAAAGGGGGATTCGCCTTGCAGGGATCCGATGTCTTCGCTATCCCAAGACTATATAGTCTTGGGGGCTATGGCTACCGGCGTTACCTCCTTGGGCAAAAAAATTAAACTATGTAAGGTGAGAAGAGTGATCAAGGAATGAGACTTGCGAGGTAAGTATGGCTGAGGTAACCTCTCCTACTGGAGACGTGAGTGATAAAGAAATGGCCTTGCTAGGGCAATATGCGGCTGCAACGCGAACCAGAATTGTAAGCAGTCCTAATGATATAGATGCAAAAGATAGAGCAATGGAAGAAATGTTCCCGTGGTGTAAGGAACAAGGGAGCATTTTTGTATTAAAAAGTGGTGTCATCCTCTCTTGCGATCCCACTTCTCGCACCGTACAAAACTGTAAGTCACTACTATTAAGTAAAGGAATACATCCTGGCCAAGTCTATGCAGCAACACAAGCGTTTATTGGCTTGTTACTTGCTAGCGGTGAGGAAGACGAATTTGCCAAAAAACAAAAAGGTGAAACGAACGTTTCCTTCAGTGACCAACAACGGCATCTACGTGACTTGGTTTATGAAGCAGTGGTACAAGGTGTTAGCGATATTCACATTCAGGTTAGGCAGACGCAAACAAAAATTCGTATGCGTCAGCATGGCGAATTAAAGTTATTCGCGGAATGGTCAGAAAAACTAGGTCGTGAAATTGCGTCTGTGGCATTTAATAAAGAAACTGATCATGCCACATCACATTTTAATCCTCTCGTTCCACAAGATGCTTCTATGCCTCTCAAGATTCATAGCAAAGATATCCGTTTGCGTTTAGCAAGTGTGCCTGCGCATGGCGGGTTTGATATGGTCATGCGTATTCTAACAACGGGTTCCGAGCATAACGCAACATTAGAGGATTTAGGATATACGAAAAAACAAATAGACATTATTAAAATGGCGATGAAATTACCTTTTGGTGCTATTATTGTTGCAGGACCAACGGGATCTGGTAAAACAACCACCTTAGCCAGTTGTATGGAAATGGTTGAAACCACAGCGAAGTTATATTCTATTGAAGATCCAGTAGAGAAAGTAGTAGAAGAAGCCACACAAGTTCCTGTGAATACGGAAAAAGAAGATAGATCGTTTGCTAGTATGGGGCGCGCAGCTTTACGCATGGACCCAGATGTTATTATCCTCGGTGAAACGCGTGATGAAGATACGGCGCATGTGATAGTGCGTGCTTCTATCACTGGACACTTAGTATTAACTACATTGCATACCAATAGAGCTACGGCAATTATTACCCGTTTAGTGGATATGGGAATTTCACCGGTGTTACTAAGCGATAGTAGTGTGTTACGTTGTCTAATGTGTCAACGTCTTATCCCAAAGGTATGTCCCAAATGTGCAGTGCCATTACGTACTTCTGTTAGACACCATGCTTTTATTCCTGATTGGGAAGCGGTATTAGGCGTAGATATTATTAATAGTGCCCGCGCTCGTGGTGCAGGTTGCGAAAGTTGCCATATGACGGGCGTAAGCGGGAGAACCGTGGTGGCAGAAGTGATTTGGGTGGATGAAGAAGGACGATATTTTATCCAAAAATCCGATATACTAGGTTGGGAAAAATATTTAAAAGAGAATGGTTGGCAAGATTTTCATGATCGTGCTATACAACTAATTCAAGATGGCACATGCGATCCTTTTGATGCTGAAAAAGTCGTTGGTCCTATTAATCCTGCTACGAAAGCAAAGCAATATAAATATCAATAGCTATACTCGAAGCGTTTCACTTTATCCAGAATTCGCGTTTATAGATTTTTTATTTTTGTCGTGCACATAGGCCAGCAGTAGATTTCAACCGCCGGATCTAGGATAATAGGTTGATGAACTGTAAAATGTAGAGGACTACATGGATTTAACTGATGTTCAAGGATTAACGCATTCTATTATTCACTCATTCAAGCAACTCCAGTTTAGTAGCAAGGCACAGCTTGCATTTTTAGAAGACTTTTATCTCTTAGTAAACGACGGTATTCCAGCCAATCGTGCTATAGAAATGATGGCACAAGTAACGCAGGGCATTACTCGCGAAGTGGCTTTATCAATCTCGCAAAAAATTAGTGAGGGGCAGCCATTGGCAGATGGGATGCGCGAATGGTTTGCTATGAATGTGGTTGAAATTGTGCGAGTAGGAGAAGAAGGCGGTGCTTTAGCAGAAACCATGAAATCAGCGATTAATATGTTAAGCCAGCGCGGGGTGGCAATGGGTGCTTTTGTCGGCGCTATTGCTTACCCATTGATGGTGATTGTGATTGGTTGCGCAGTCATGGTTTATATTGATAACAATGTGTTTGTGCAGTTTAGAGCAATTAAACCGATGAGTGAGTGGCCAGCAGCAGGTAAACAGTTAGTTGGGTTGGCAGGGTTAATAGAAAACTGGTGGTGGACAGTAATCATAGCCGCAGTAGTGGTTATAGCTATACTGCGCAGGCTTATGGCTAACTATATAGGTGAGTTGCGACCATTGTTAGATCGCATCCCGCCTTTTTCTTTTTATCGCAAGTTAATAGCAGCACGTTTTTTAGAAACCTTAGGTTTATTAGTTGCAAATGGTGTTGTATTTAAATCAGCAATTAAAGTCATGCAATACCAAGCTGACCCTTATCTTGCCTCGCATCTGGTAACGATGGAACAATTATTGGGGACTGGAAAAACAAATATTGCCGATGTATTAGATACCGGGTTAGTTAGTGGAGCAGATCTTATGCGTTTGCGCGTAATGGCTGAGGTAAAAGGGTTTGAGCATGGATTAATACGTATGGGTATACGTGGCACAGAAGGTGCAACGAAGACACTCAAGGCAATTGCTAAAGTAGTCGGCGGTATTTTTATGGGGATTGGCGGGCTAATCATTATTGTGATTATTCGTGGTATCTATCTAACTGGTATGGCGATGGGGTCTTAATGGTTGAAATGGCAATAAGCCGTCGAGATGCGGGAGTGACATTGCTGGAAGTCATGTTGGTGTTAGCTATTGGCGCTATGATTGTTGTTTTATCGTTACGATCTTACTTTACTTATCGAGCTAATACAGATGTTACTGAGGTACAGCGAAATGTAGATACACTGTTTCAAGCGTTGCAGTTTTATTATCGGGCTAATTGCAACGGAGTGAATTATATAACTACTTTTGCGGGTAGTTGTACTTCGCCATTAGATCCGCGATGTAATAATAACACCTTATCAATAAATGTTCCTATTAATATACACACCCAATTAGTCGCGCCAGGGTTTTTATCCACAACAAATACGAATCCATCCACATCATATTATCCATTTGGGCCTAATTCTATTGTATCTGGTTATAAAGTGCAGTTTAATTCAATACAACCCTACCCAATTCGTTCTGTTAACTTATCAGCGGGTGGCACTCAAGGGGTAGGATCTATTGTAATGTGGCAGGCACAAGTAGCGGTACAATTGAAAGACTCTTCTAAAGCGGCTGCTTATTTATATGCATTAGGCGGCAATTGTGCATCATCAGCAGGTGGGAATATTGTTACTCCTTGTACGGCAGTAACAACTAGCGGAGCTTATATTGTGTGGCAGCGTATGCCTTCTTTTGCAGCGGTACAATCACGATCACCATTTTGGGTATCAATGCCATTAATACAGCAATTTAACCAAATGTATACGACTTATCCAATTACGCTACTACTAAGCGCAGCAAACTGGTATCAAGTTAATAACCAATATTTTCTTTGTGGGAGTTAAGTGCGAATGGGTCACCATCATAAGCAATGGAAAGGGTTTACCTTACTAGAAATGATGTTGGTTATGGCTATTATGGCTACGGTGATGGCGATGGTACTTGGTTTTATTCAGCAGAGAACACAGCAATTACGCGATGATAAAACTACGGCACAATTACAACAAGTATTAAATGCAGGATTAGCGTATTATGTAGTCAATGGAAAATGGCCTGATCCATTGGTTTTATCAACACTTACTACAGGCTCAACTTATTTACCTTCTACTTTTTTAAATAATTTCTGGAGTAATCCTTTTGTGATTGGTACGGCACCTGCTCCTACCCCTCCGGTAATTCCTGCGCCACCAAGTTCTTCAGTACCCGCATTATTTTATGTATATACCCGTATTGGTACGGCCACCTCTACGAATCAAACCAATGCAGAGGCACTGATTATTTCAGGGCAGTTGTCTATGGGATTTACTGCCACAGCACCTCCTGCAAGCACTACGACGATGCCAACGGCGCGTACATGTGTTGTTGGTCAGCCATGCTATGTGGTGGCAGCGGTGAATATCCCAGGGCAAAGCTTAAATACGGCCAGTGCGATTAATTTTGCAGGTATTTATCACCCAGGCGCGTGCGTGCCTGTGCCCACTTGTCCTATTGATCCAACTGGTGCGGCTATGACACCACAGATTATTGTTGTGCCGCTTTCTATGAGCGGGCTAAATGATTATCGCTCCATGAACCTCTATCCTATCAATAGTTTTACTGCTTATGCTTTGGGGGGAACCTCCAACAACCCCCCTGGCTGTCCTAATGGGGCTGGAGGCTCGCCGGGCCCTAGTGGTCCGGATGCTCCTCCCTGCGGAAATGCTGATGCTAATAGTTACACAGGCAATAGCTGGCGAGCTTGTGCGAAAATTATTACCCCTAAAGGGGATGTATCTACCGGGAATGATTGGTGGGCGCAGTCTGTTTATTTAGGGGCTTTTACTCGATGTTCGCCCAATAATGAACCCAAGGGTTCTAACTTACAGGTATTTACACAATAGAAAAAAACATTTACACCTTTTTTATAAATCCCATATACTTGATAACTAACGCATAAAAAGATAAGTTAGGGATAAGGAGTATCAGGATGAGAGGCTATATCATGACAATGAGACAGCTAGCAGTAGGAATACTTCTTCTTAGCATGCCATTTTATGCTATGGCTGGATGGGAAGTGTCGAAACCACAAACAGCTATGCCAACCGAACCTTTTTTTCAAGCGGGTAATCAACAAGACACATCGTTTCAACCTTCTGCATATGGTGGTCATGCCTTTCCAAATCAGTTTGCTAATTTAGGAACCCCAGCTCCTGTTTATGCGGTTAGTATTAGCGGTTCTTTAAAAGAAAACTTAGAGCGTATAATGGGACGGTATCATTGGAAAGTGGTATGGAAGGCGCCGTATGACTATAACTTTGATGGTCGGGTTGCTGGGTCTAGTTTGCCAAACGTTATTGAGAAATTATTAAAGCCGTTTCCTTTGCAAGCTATTATGTATATGTCGAATCGAACGATGACTGTAGTAGCAAAAACTTGAGGGATAGATATGCGCACATGGATTGTCTTTATTTTCACAGTGACCTTGCTACTGGTTGGTTGCAATAACTCTAATGTATACAATCAAACCCAAGCGAATGTGGCGGATGTAAAACTTAAAGTAGATAATGAGCGCCATAAATCGGATGCATTAGCTAAAGCCCCGCCATCTTTAGTTGTGAAAAAGGGATTATATGTTGACTCTACTCCGATCAGCTTAGAACGACAGCCATCCTGGCTAAAAAATCGCGTAATTATTCGCGGAGATCAACTACCTTTTTCTTACTATAGCCGTACCATTGTTGCGGGGGCAGGCTCTCATGTATTAACACGTTATCAAGCAGGTTTAGATCAAGCCACTACTGTCAGCGTGAATTATTCGGGCACAGTGAAAGGCGCATTGGATTTGGTCGCAGCTAAGACGGGATATGTTTATACGGTGCATGGCAATAATGTGTATTGGCAAGCTTTTGTTACCCGTACTTATGATATTGCTTTTATGCCAGGATCATCTGACTACCTTATGGGTGGTGCGCCGGATAGTGGCGGTGGAAATAATGGGGGTGGCGGTGGGGGTGGTGCAGGTGGTGTCCAAACAGTAAGTAATTCGCCATGGGTAAATGATGCATCTGCTTCGGAATATAGTAATCAAACGGCCAAGTTGTCTATTTGGAAGGATTTAGAAGCAACTATTAAGCAAATGCTGTCTCCTGAAGGCAAGGTTATGGTGTCAGAATCAACAACGACGGTGACAGTGCGTGATCGACCGACCAATGTGCAGTTAGTTGGGCAATATGTTCACAACTTAAATAGCAATCTTTCTAAGCAAGTGTTGGTAAAAGTACAAGTATTAGAAGTTATTTTATCTAATGATTATAATTTTGGTATTAATTGGGCCTTAATTGCCAATGCTTTTACGGGGAGTAAATATCTTCTTAACGCAAATTATGGGACACCCATAAGTATAACCCCTTTATCACCACAATCAGCATTAGTACAAGAAATCCAGGGTACAACAACACCGGTTGTGCCTTTACCTGAGTATGGTTTACGTAATACTAGTGCTGGTGTGCCGGGTTATACAGTATTGGTTAGTGCACTCCAACAGCAAGGGAAAGTTGCGATAGTATCTGAACCGCGCGTGGTGTGTTTAAATAATCAAGTATCGGTTATTAAGATCATTGCACAAGAAAGTTATGTTGCCAGTGTGCAATCATCCAGCATAGGTGGTGGCACATCCTTAAACACGATTACGTCACAGATCACTCCAGGTAATTTAGTAACTGGGCTGACTTTGTATATTTTACCGAAAATTATGCAGGGTAAAGTTTATTTGCAAGTGGCTGCCGATTTGTCCGCTAAGCAAAGCATCACGACATTTACCTCAGGTAGTTCCTCCGTACAGTTGCCAAGTATCACGGCTAAGCACTTTAATCAGCGTAGTTTAATTCATTCCGGTGATACCTTAATTCTGTCCGGATTTAGACAAGTTTCTAATCAAGCAGGTGCTATGCAGTTATTTGGTTCCCAAGCACTGGGCGGCAAAGGGTCTATACAAAGAACTGGTGAAACAGTTGTGCTTATTACTCCTATTGTTTTACATGGGTATGCCTAATGCCGTATATCACGCGTGAGGATGGCAATCGATTTGTTATTCCTTCGTACCGTGATGTGATCAGTGCGAAGCGAAAGAGCTTATTGAAGAAAGAAATACTGGCGTTGAGCGCAAGTTATGGTGAATACATTACTTTGCGACGCAAGGATGCCACGCGTTATGAAGTGGCATTTTCGCCGGATGCAGGGTACCTCTTAGGCGAGTCAGTTTGGCATAATTTTAAACGGCCAATTGACATGGTGTACTGTGAAGCCATTCCTAATACCGTAGAAGCCATTCTGGTTGTTGTGAAAGGCGGGAGTGTTTACCTCGATGGACAGTTCCCTATTGATAGCATTCCCGAAGAACTGGTCGTTTTTCGAACGCAACAAAATCATTTTGAGATTTTTGTTTATGGCGATATCCCAATTAGCCAGATTCCTGTTGATGGTAAATTTTCGTTCGATGAATCTTCTGTTAAATCCTTTACTATTTTAGATTCTCCTGTTTTTCCAACGTTACCTTTAGTTAAACCGTTTCAACTGCAGTTAGTTGACCCGGTGTTAAAATCGCAAGGTATTGGGGTTTTCCCCATTAAGCCTATTTTGATAATGGTGGTTGTGATTGGGGGGATATGGGGATTAATAGAGTTTCTGTCCCTGCATAAGAAGGCATTACCGACGGTGGTAGTAGGAGTAGTTAATCCGTACCAACTATATACAGATACGTTAACATCTCCCGCTCCAGATAATGAGATACGAAGCTTGCTCCAACAGATTAATCTTTTATTATCTATGCCTGGCTGGACAGCTAAAACCCTTACTTACAGTGAGGGAACTGCGGTTGCAACAGTACAGTCGCAAGGGACGAAAGTTGCCACCTTAATGAAATGGGCAAAATACAATTATGCTACAGTAAATATTTCTCCATCCAGTATAACAGTGGAAATAAGTTTTCCTTTGCTAAGCCGAGAAGCACCCACGACTATTAATGCATTGCAAGATGTTATTGCGGCAATCATTGATCGAGTGTCATCTATCATACCTGGGAATAATGTGAAATTAGGGTCTTACACGCGGTACGGGAGTTTTACACAAGTTCCTATAACTATAAAGATTAATGAAATGAGTCCAGCTGTATTGGGATTACTTGCTCAACAGATTAAAGGCCTTCCTTTGGTACTAAGTGATGTATCGTTAACAGTAAACCAAGGGAGTTTATCGGGTACATTAGTTTTTCAAGCATTGGGTAGCTAACCATGGCAGACAATAAAATGCAATCGATGCAGAATTTAAATACAAAACAGAAAACCACAATAGTGGTATTTATTATCGTTATCGTTGTGATTATATGGCAGGCTTGGGGTCTCATAGGCGGCGGCGGCGCGGCTACACCAACTCCCGAACCAGCAGCGACAATGGCAGCGGAAAGACCAGGAACATCATCTTCTACAACGGCAATGCAATCTCCATCTTTGCCGTCAGCAAGTAGTGGTGGTCAGCAACAAACACCAAGCTCATTCTCGTCGCGGGAAAGTGAATTAATCCGGTTGCAGCAAGAAACACAGGAAAAATATTTGGCTGCAATTAATGAATTACAAATGTTAAAAATCTCTCGAGAAATAGCTGAAACTACCCAAGGAATTGCCTCAGCTAAATTAGCCACAGTGACAGCTGAGAAAGGGGTTCTGGACTTGTTTACTAAAGCACCTCCTCCAGCTGTGCCAGTAAGTAGCTATGCGAGTAGCCTTGTTTCCTCTGGTGGATTAGGTACGGCTACAGCAATGGGCGCTGAAACCACTACGACAACGGAGGGGTCTTCTTATATCGTATTATCTGTATCTTATTTAGTAGGGAAATGGAATGCGATTATGGGATACCAAGGCAAGTTATATAATGTTGCTGTTGGTGATGTGTTACCTCCTGATGGTTCTACGGTTGTGGCTATTAGTAAAGCCGGGGTAATTTTGCGTAAAGATGGAGCAAAGAAGAAGGTATCATTGGTCTCGGCGATTTAACAGGAGTTCCCGCTAACACTGTCATCCTGAGCGTCAGCGAAGGATCTTCTTAATAAATCCTCGGTGTTTATTAAAAAGATCCTTCGCTGACGCTCAGGATGACAGTGTTAGCGGGAACTCCTGCGAAACTCCTGGCAATTTATAAGAAGAAAAAAAAAGAAGTTCTAATGAGGATGATGAGGGAATATCCCAGAAAAACTGTACTCAGCAGGTCCTTGCATGACCATGGGGTGTGTGCCTCCAGGCCATTCAACTTCTAAAGTGCCATAGGGATATTCCACTGTCACTTTATTTTCTAACCAGCGATTAATTATTCCGGCAGCGACAGCAGCACTAGCATTACTTCCACAGGCGTATGTTTCTCCTGCACCGCGTTCAAAAGTACATAAGCGAATATGATTAGGTTGAATGATCTCCATAAACCCGACATTAATGCCTTGTGGAAAAAGCGCATGTGTGGATATTTCTTTGCCGAGCAGGTGAGTGGGGGTGGTTGCTAACGCAGGAACACGGATAATGGCATGTGGATTTCCGAGATTTAATACAGTGGCAACAAGAGGCGGGTGGTTTTTTAGAGGGATATTCCATGAATTTTGTTGTAATTGTGGAATACCCATAGTGATCTGAATGTGTTGGTAATCGAGAATCGTTATATTAAATATGCCGCTGTGTGTTTCTACAGTTAGCGCGGATGATGTATGCAGGCCTTGTTCATGTACGAGGCGTGCTATACAGCGTAACCCATTACCACATTGGGTTGCTTCACTACCATCACTGTTAAAAATGCGACAAAAAAAATCAGCACGATGAGAGGCTTCGATTAGTAGTAATTGATCAAATCCAATGCCTAATTGACGATGAGCAATCTGCTGGATAGGGAGGCTTGATATGTCGATAGGCTGGTGAATGGTATTAATTACCACAAAATCGTTGCCTAGACCGTGCATTTTATAGAATTGAATAGGTGTTTTTATCATAGCTATTAATAGCAATATTCACTGTCTACATTAATACGGTAAGCCCCAAATGGATTGCTGACTGATACCATTGCCAAGCGGCAAACATAGCCATCAAATAATGTGCGGGAGAAGGGGTCAGTAAGTACTAAGTGTGTATCACCGTAATAATTATTGTGACGGATATGATCATTCTGCCCGGAGTAAATTAGATCATGGATGGGAGAATTAGGCACAATAGCGTAGACAATATCAGAGGAAGCATTAACGACGGTGATATCAGTAGGAGGAACGAGGTTGTTAGCTGTTGCTGATTTGCTCACGTGCTGCGTACTGTAATACCCATTAAAATCAACACCCTGAGAAAAAGCGCATGGGGCCATTGCTATGCCTAGTGCAGCGAATGTAGAGATATAAAGTTTTTTCATTATAATTTCCTTAGTGTAGTTATTTTTTTGCGAGAGGCATTATCCTAGATTCGGCGGTTAAAATCTACCGCTAGCGCTCTCGTGACGATCTAATCAGCCTTCTAGCGGTGGGTAGGTTTGCGAGGGCGACAAACTCTTGGGAAATAGGTGCGCATTACTGATACTCAAAATCACATTCGGTTAAGCCAATGACTTTCGTTTTTTTAATCCATTTATAACCAGCCCATAACAGTAAAAATGCAGGTACTCCTATATAGGAAATGAGTATCCCATGCCAGTCAATATTATTACCCATAAAAGCCTGATAATTTTGCCCAAGAATAATGAAGATACAGAACATCAAGGAGCACAAGGTGCTATAGGGGTAGCCTTTGGCAAGATAAGGCAGTGCGGTTAAATCTTTTCCTTGTTTTAAATAAGCTTTGCGAAAACGATAATGACTTATTGCGATACCTAGCCAAGCAATAAAGCCGGAAAGGCTAGCGGCGTTAATAAGCCAAAAATATACTATGCCATTGCCAAGGAAGGACGATAAAAATGCTAGCAATGCAACTAAGGTGGTTGCTATTAATGCGTAGACAGGAATGCCGCGTTTACTGACCTTAGCAAAGATTGAGGAAGCATGCCCTTCTTTGGCAAGACACCAAAGCATGCGACTTGATACATACATGCCAGAATTCCCTGTTGATAAGATTGCTATGATTACTACAGCATTAATGAGCGCAGCAGCAAAGGATATGCCGTATTGTTTAAAAACCAGAGTAAAGGGGCTTGTAACCACATTGACATCGATTAGCTGGGTTGACGTATAGGGAATTAAAAGACTAATAACAAAAATAGACAAGATAAAAAATAGTAAAATTCTCCAAAAGACTTGTTTGATGGCTTTAGGGACGACTTTATCTGGGTTTTTACTTTCTCCCGCAGCTATTCCTAGTAATTCTGTTCCTTGAAAAGAAAATCCTGCGATCATAAATGCACTGAATATCGCTAACCATCCACCATGAAAAGGAGCATCACCTATTGTCCAGTTTTTAAAACCAATGGGTTGTTGCGTGACTCCAATAACCGTAGCAATACCAAAAATAATAAATAGGATAATGACGGTTATCTTAATCAGGGCAAACCAATATTCTGTTTTGCCAAAAATTTTTGCGGATAAAATATTAAAACCCACAATGATTGTTAAGAACAGAGTACACCAAAGTAAGGCAGAGCTATTAGGAAACCAAAAGCGCATGGCTAAGGAGGAGGCAGATATTTCAGCTGCCACGGTAATGGCCCACCCATACCAATAATTCCAAGCTAATGCATAACCTAAGGCAGGATCCACAAATCGCGAAGCATAAGTATAAAATGACCCCGTGGTCGGCATAAATGCAGCCATTTCTCCTAAGCTTGACATGAGGAAGTACACCATGATGCCAGTGATAAAATAAGCTAGCAGGGTGCCGCCTGGTCCAGCAAAATAAATAGCATTACCGCTAGCTAAAAAAATTCCGGTGCCGATCGAGCCACCGAGGGTAATCATGTTTAATGTACGGGTATTAAATGTGCGAGGTAGCGTAGTGGTTGCAGAGGTTTCCAATTCAATCACCTAAAAATTCACAAAGTAACTGGTGAAAGTGATGTATCCCTTGTTCCATCGACGGTGAATATCTTCCAGAGGTATAAAATCTTGACCGAATACCTTTTTGCACTGACTCGACAACGGATTCATCTTCGCGTTCTACTTTATCGAGTTCTGCACCAGCTCCTTGGTTGATTTTGGTCTCATCTAGTATATAAGTAAGGAAAGAAACCTTTGTCAATTCAAGGCCAAGTGGTTTGACTACGTTAACAGAACAACCCCATGGATAGAAGTTCAACATAAGATTAGGGAATATCCAATAATAATAAGCCGCAACATGCTTTCCATAATCCGGAGATGTTCGCGGTAAGTTAAAACCAATTTCACCATTTGCGGCTAAAGCTAACTGTAAACTAGCATATCTATATATTTCTGTTGTATAAGCATTAAAGTCTAATACGCTGCGTAATGATTTATGCACGAAAGGAATATGTAATCCCTCCAAGTAATTTTCACAATATAAAGCCCAGTGGGATTTAACCAAGTAATCACGTGAACGCAGAGGGTCAAAGCGTAACTCCGCAAAAGGAAACCACGATAAACGTTTTTTTATTTCTCCAAAGGTTTCTTGGAAAGTGGCAGACGGGGCAATTGCTGCAAAAATAAAGTCACCTAATTGTGCAGACGGTATTTTTGGAAGATTGTCTCTTGCAGAGGGGAAGTCCTTTGCTTGTGCGAATTCCGGCATATGAATGAACTCGCCGCAGAGCTTAAATCTTCTACCGTGATAACGGCATCTAATTTGTTGCGCAGAACAAGGGGCATCCACCAATATATTGCCGCGGTGTGTGCAAACATTGCTTATACAATGCAATGTGTTATCGATGTTGCGTACAAAAAGTAGCGGTTCATCTAGTATGCCAGGTAGCAGAGTAAAAGGAACAAGTTGGCCTTCTAGTCGCAACTCTTCTGTAGATAAACAAAATTGCCATGTTTTAGTAAAGATGTTTTCTTTAGTACGCTCGAACCAGGCGGGTGATGTATAGAATGAAGAGGGAAGGGTAGATGCTGTATCGATATTAGCATCAATATGCATGGATTCGTGGGATAAGGTGTTTTTATACATAGGCTATTCCTTATGGGTTGTTACCGAGGTTGCTTTAGGAGCGTCTTCCGGCAAATAAAGTTTGCCATATTGTCCGCAGGCAGTTACTAAAGAAATTAGTAACATAGCGACAATATTATAGGCTATTACCTTTTTAATATTCATTAAATTGAATCATCATCTTGTTTTTTGTAGTGGGTAATTAGACCTAAAGTAGATGAATCTAAGTTGGCTGATTCAGCAATGCCTGTTAAACAGTCTAAAATAGGCGGTAACAGTTGTTTTCCTAGCTCTACTCCCCACTGGTCAAAGGAGTTAATATTCCATAATACACCTTCTACGAAAATTTTATGTTCGTATAATGCGAGTAAAGTGCCTAAATTTCTTGGCGTGATTTTCTTCATAAATAGTGTATTGCTAGGGCGATTTCCTGGTAACTGTTTGTGCTTAGCTAACTTTGCAGCCTCTTCATCTGTTAAACCATTAGCTAAGGCTTCTTGTAATATTTCAGCATACGTTTTACCTTGCATCATGGCTTGTGCTTGACTTAGGGCACTAGCAATTAATATATCCTGATGAGGATCTTGTTTATGGTGAGAGTTGGCAACCAGGATGAAATCCGTTGGGATAAGATGCGTTCCCTGGTGTAATAGTTGGTGATAAGCATGTTGCCCATCATTGCCTTGACCACCAAACAATACAGGGCCTGTTTTATAAGTGATTGGACTGCCATCACGCATGCTATTTTTCCCATTACTTTCCATTTCTGTTTGTTGTAAGTAATGGGGTAAAAAGTGTAATCGGTGTGAGTACGGTGTAACCACATGCGCATGACTAGAAAAGAAATTCGTATACCAAATACTTAATAACCCCATTAATACCGGTATGTTGTTTATAAAGGCAGCCTCTTGAAAATGTTGATCGGCATCCTGTGCACCTTGTAAGAATTGTGAGAAATTTTCAATACCAATCATCAGAGCTAGGGGTAACCCCATAGCTGACCATACAGAGTAACGACCACCTACCCAATCCCATAGTGGAAAAATGTGTGTTTCAGGAATGCCAAATTGCTGAGCTTTTTCTGCGGCAGCAGTAATGGCAATAAAATGAGCCGTAAGATTATTTGTGCCTAGCTGTTGTTGTAACCACTGCCGGATAGTTTGTGCATGAGTAAGTGTTTCTATGGTAGTAAAAGACTTTGATGAGATAATAAACAAAGTGCTTTCTGGTTGGATGCAGTCTAATACCTCATACAGATGCGCACTATCAATATTTGATACAAAATGACATTGTAATTGTGTAGAGCTGAAATCAGCTAGGGCATGTAATGCCATCATCGGACCTAAGTGTGACCCGCCAATACCCACATTGACAATATATTTAATCGGTTGGCCTGTGACCCCAAGCCATTGCTGCATACGAATCTTTTCTATGCAGGCGTACATTTTTTTATGCATACCCTGGATGGATGAGAGAATATTATGGCCATTTAATAACAGGGTAGAATCTTTATAATTACGTAATGCAGTATGTAGAGCTGGGCGATTTTCGGAGGTATTAATAGCTTGGCCTCGAAATAAGTCTATTATTTTTTGCTGCAAATGAGCGGCATTGGCTAGTTGTACCAATAGGGTAAGCGTTTCTTCAGTGATGATATTTTTAGAATAATCAAACAAAATATCGCCCAAAGATAAGGAAAAACGCTGAAAACGTTGCGGATCACTAGCAAACCAATGCCGCATGTGTTGGGTGGCTATGCGTGCCTGATGTTGCTGTAGCTGCTGCCATTCTGGTAATTGAATTGGGCTATACATATACCATGCTCTTGCTCGTCGATAACAAGGCGCCTATTATAAGGGTATATTGCCAACGGAAAAAGGTTTCATTGCTATGGAAGAGCTTATACAGCATCTTGAGGCGAAGATAAAAACGCTTATGCAGACTTGTCAGTCGTTAAAACACAGTAATCACCAATTACAAGCGGGTGGCCGGCTTATCTTGGAAGAAAATCAATCCTTGTTGTTAAAGCAGGAACGAGCTATTAGCCAAATTGAAACCATGCTTTCTAAGCTAAAAACGTTAGAGAATGCGCCATGACAGACAATATTATAAAAAACGTAGTTATAGACATATTAGGAAAAAGTTACACGGTGAAATGCTCTGAGTCTGAGGCAGAGTTATTACAACAATCTGCAAAATGTGTCGATAAAGAGATGCGTGGACTTAAAGAATCAGGCAAAGCCTTAAACTTGGATAGGCTAGCCATTATGACGGCATTACACATGGCTTATCAATTGCTTATTTTACAAAAAGAAAAAGAAAGTTCGATGCAATCTATTCATCAACGTATTAATGAATTGCAAGAAAAACTGGGTGATGCATTAGATAAAAATGCACAAACGGAGTTTCTCTATACTGAATAAAGTACAGCTCCGTAAGCAATTTCGTGCGCAGTGTCGGGCTATATTGCCAGCATTACGGAGTGCTGCTGCGCAACAAGCGGCGTTGTTATTTTCTTCCCATTCTTTTTTTAAGCACAACACGATATTTGCTAGCTATGCGGCACGTGAAGATGAATTTGACACTATGCCACTTATTAAAGAGATATGGCAGGCAGGTAAACGTTGCTATTTGCCCATTTTATCGATAAAGAACGATAAACATCTTGAATTTGCTGCTTATCACGCGGGGGATGTGCTGCATTATAATCGTTACCATATTTTAGAGCCTGGTATTCGGGCTGACACCTTAGATCCCACGGAGATAGATATAGTGATCTTGCCATTGTTAGCTTTTGATAAACTCGGAAACCGACTTGGCACGGGAGCAGGTTATTATGATCGGACATTTACCTTCCTGCAGGGCAAAGAGCAGGCTAACCCTTTGTTAATAGGGTTAGCCTACTCGTGGCAACAGATAGATGCCATTCCTGCAGATATATGGGATATCCGTTTAGATGGAATAATTACAGATCAAGATATTACTTTATTCCATAACCATAGGGCCATGCGGTGGACTGATATTGATAAAAACACCGGGGCGACATAGAAACTGTGCCTCTGTAAAGCCGAGGCCGGGTTTGCTTGCTGAAATGGTATAGGGTTGATCTCGTGGGGGGAGATTAAAAAAAGCCAAACCACCGTCCTCGGAGGTTTGGGTAAGTCCTTTGGTAAAGGGATTAGTTTTTCCTTTTAAGGGACCGCTTTCAAACATGCCAAAGTAAAAAGGGAGTTGTTGTGTATCTGGAATTAAGGTTATTTTAGCCGCTGCTTCTCCTTGGGGTGCATCATCCATGGTTTTGTGATAGGCGGTAATGGTTGCGACCACGTGGCATGCTTTATCATCGATTTTTGCACCAATAACCGATGCGAGTACATAATAAGTTTCGATGGAGGGAACTTGAAAGGTGATATTATTGTAGGGGCCTGTTAATCCCTCTCGGGGAACGAAGACAGTAGCAGATTGCGTGGTTTTATAGCCAAATTTTTCTAAGGTGAGAGTAATAGGTTTACCAATTGGGTAGGAAATCGGGCCGAAATGGCCGGTTTTATCCGTTTTGATTTTTTCTCCTGTTTCAAGAATGGTAATTGTTGCATTAGAAATGGCAGTCCCTAATATAAAAGCTCGTGCAAAACCAGAAACGGGTGCTACGCTACTGTCCTCCATAGCAAAACAGGGTGTTGCTGCGGTTAATGAGGCGGCAATAAGTAGATTTAATATATTTCTTATTTGCATTATATGTATCCTCCCATCCATGAGTTATTTGCTCTAGAGCCTTAGATATGGCCAAAGCCCAGATATAGTATGTCTAGGGTCTGTTGACAATTTAAATTGTCAACAGACCCTATTATCTAAGATAATAAATAATACGTCTAGGTTGCTGTAGCCAGGGAATTTCTGAAAGGATTACTTTCCTTGAATAAGCTCCGTGAGCTCGCGTAAGGCGATGAAAAACATAGTGTAATCAATGATGGTGCTACCATGCAATAGCCCAAGAATCACATTCCAGCGATTTATCATGCCTTTATGCTGGCGTAGCCATGCATCGATCATATGCATAGTAGGTTGATTTTTATTTTTTGCCATTATGAGGGTGGTTAATGTTCTTTGTATTACATCCAATTCATCGCGCAAAGTGAGGCGGGCTAAAATATTCCAATGGCCGTCTCTTGTATCCGCGGAGATTTGGTCGCGGAACCAAATTAAATTAAACTTATCACCGATGGCAAAGTACACCTTAGCAGTTTTTACCATATCCAATTTATGCGTGGTGGCTACTTCAATAATATTTAATGCGGTATACATTGGTCGATAGGTTGCAACGCGGCGGGCGAATTCTCTTGTTAATCCAACTTTAATAAATTGCACAGTTATTTCTTCTAGATAATCTCTGCTTAAGCCACCCATGAGTGAAGGCACTAAATCATGTAGAGTTTTTATATGAGATCCATAATGGCTAATGGTGGTTCTTAAGTCTGATTTTAGTCGATTATTATGTAAGAACCAGCGAGTAGATAGATTAATAAGCTGGCGAATACGGTAGATTAAATCATATTGTTTTGCCATGGGGATTTTAAAATCTAGATTTAACACAGCATCGATTAATTTATGTGCCTCATATATATGTGAAGATACCACGTGTGCTTTGATAATATCGGCAACTGTAGCGCCTGTTTCTGCTTGTATGCGATGTACAAATATAAGGCCCATTTCATTAACAATACGGTTACTGAGTTGGGTGGCAATAATATCGCGCCGTAGACTGTGGTGTCGCATTTCCTTGTGGAAGCGTTTGTGGAGTGAGTAAGGGAAAGCTGTTTCGATAATTTCGCTTAAAAATGGATCTTCTGGTAAGTCCGATTTGAGTATTTCATGTTTGATGTGGATTTTTGTATAGGCTAATAAAATGGCTAATTCAGGGCGAGTTAAGCCTATTCCAGCTGCCTTGCGTTCCAAAATTTCTTTATCATCCGGCAAAAATTCCACTTGTCTGTCTAGCTCGCCCAGTGATTCTAATTCTTTGATATAGACTTGATGAATGCCGACGAAATCCTTAGCGAAGAATGCAGCTAAGCTCATTGCCATAGCTTGTTGATAATTATCGTTGAGCACTAACGTAGCGACTTCTTTTGTCACATTTGCTAGTGTTTTATTGCGTTGTGTTTCTGATAGGGTTTTATTAGCAATATCTTCATTTAATAGAATTTTTAGATTGACTTCATGGTCTGAGCAATCGACGCCAGCTGAGTTATCGATGAAATCAGTATTAATGTGGCCGCCAGTTAAGGCATATTCAACCCGGCCTAACTGTGTAAATCCTAAGTTGCCACCTTCGCCGACAACTTTACAGCGTAGTTCTGCACCATTAACACGGCAAAAATCATTGGTTCTATCACCGACGTCAGCATTAGTTTCTTTGCTAGATTTTACATAAGTACCAATACCACCATTCCACAGTAAATCAATGGGTGCTTTCAAGATGGCACGAATTAAATCGGTTGGAACCAGTGCACTTTCTTCTATGCCGAGTTGTTGTTTGATCTCGGGAGAGATAGGGATGGATTTTAATGTTCGCGAATAAACGCCGCCGCCCTTGGAAATTAAGCGTGTATTATAATCCTCCCAGGAAGAGATGGGCAGTTTAAATAAGCGCTGCCGTTCGGCAAAAGATTTTATCGGATCAGGATTGGGATCCAAGAAAATATGCCGATGGTCAAAAGCAGCGAGTAATTTAATGTGTTTAGAATAAAGCATCCCATTGCCAAATACGTCGCCACTCATGTCTCCAATACCAACAACGGTGATAGCTGTTTTTGTGGCATCTACTTCTAATTCGCGGAAATGTCTTTTCACTGATTCCCATGCGCCGCGAGCTGTAATGCCTATTTTCTTGTGATCATAACCCGTGATGCCACCGGATGCGAATGCATCACCTAGCCAAAAATTATATTGTTTAGAAATGGCATTAGCGATATCTGAAAATGCAGCAGTACCTTTATCTGCAGCCACAACTAAATAGGGATCGTCGTCATCATGGCAAATGGTTTGCCCTGGATGAATAATTTTACGATTTTTAACGTTGTCCGTTATATCTAATAAACCGCACATAAAATATTGGTAACAGGCAATCACTTCTTTTTTAATCACGTCACGAGAGGCTTGTGGAAGTAGTGCTTTTAATACAAACCCTCCTTTTGCTCCGGAAGGTATAATTACTGCATTTTTAACTGTCTGTGCCTTCATCAATCCAAGAATTTCAGTACGAAAATCTTCTCGACGATCAGACCAACGAATTCCACCACGCGCTACTTTGGTGTTACGTAAATGAATGGCTTCAAAACGGGGGGAGTAAACAAAAATCTCATAGAGTGGTACGGGTAACGGTAATTCTGGTATAGCGCGAGAATTTAATTTAATAGCTAAATAGGGTTTGGGTTGTTTATTGGCGGAAGTTTGAAAGTAATTTGTACGTAGTGTTGCTTTGATTAAGCTAAGATAGCGACGAATAATCTTATCTTCATCCAAGCTGGTTACGGACTCTAGTGCGTTAATAAGTTTTTTTTCTAATTGCTCCACTATCTTGTGGCGAGTGGATTTTTGTTTTGGGTCATGCAGAACAAGGAAAAGATTTACCAGAGTTTCGGCCAATGCAGGATGATTAGCGAGAGTTTGTTCAATATAAGCTTGGCTAAAGCGAAACCCAACTTGACGCAAGTATTTTGCATAGGCACGTAAGATGATAATCTTTTTCCAGGATAAGGCAGCACTTAGAATAAGTTTGTTAAATCCATCACTTTCTGCATTACCAAGAAATATATGGAGAAGTGCATCGGTAAATAAGTCTTTTAATTGTTTTAGATTAATGGGCTTATTTTTAATATAGCAGATACTAAAATCACTAATGTAAATAGATTGTTTTTGTATGGTTAGTTGGTAAGGAGATTCGCTTAAAGTGCGTAGATCCATATTTTCCAATATGGGCAATATATCTGATAATGCTATAGGGGCTTGCCATTGAAACAATCGCAAATGTAACGTTGGTTTTCCCGCTTGTTCAATATAATAAAAATCCATGTCTAAAGGGTTGGTTGTAGAAAGTTTTTCTATATGGTTAATATCATCGATAGCTTGAGTGGGTAGATGATCCTCGAGGTAGTTACTTGGAAAACAAGCCAGATATTTTTTAAGTTGCGCACCCTTTTTCCCGCCACGGTTTTTTTGTAGTTTTTCCAATTGTGTTTTCCATGCGGCAGACATAGCTTTCTCCTTCGCTTAATCAATTCTTCCTATATTTAAAGTATATATGTAATACACATATTTGCAGGAGTTTCTCCTATATCTCGAATTGCCTCAAAATAAAATGTTACCGAAGCACTCATTCGTTGCCTCACAATTCATGTTACCGAAAGTGAGGCCTAAAGTGATGATCTTAATCATATAGCAATATTCCTACCCTTTAATCTTACATCAATTCGAGCAAAAATGTTTTTGAGCTTGGCTTCAAGACTCATCTTTAACTCAAATGGGTTGAGTGTTTTGTAGATAGCAGTGAGCCGTTCTTTTTGTGCGGCGTTGATGTGTTTGCTTGCTAAGATGCGCTGGTAGGGAGTTTGTGGTTTATCGTGTATCTTTTTGATCTTTGCTTGCACACGATGTTTGTCTATTAATTTCATGGATGGATAAAAGTAATTATGTAGCAGAGAGCATTCATTTTTATAGACATCATTCATTGCATCAATCAATGCTTTGTCTTCAATGCGATAGTAGCCGAATAGCTGACGAACATGTGTCCAGTTTTTTTGTTCAACATGCGCATTATCATCTTTGTGGTAAGGGCGAGATCGCGTAAATTGTACTGGATCAGTTCGATGCTCAAAATAACGTATTAAATGGTAATTTAGAAATTCAGAGCCGTTATCACAATCAAACCCAAAGATGAGAAAGGGTAAATTGCTTTCAATATCTTCTATCTGCTTAACAACACCTTCGGCCCCTTTACCCCAGACGGCACGATTTTCTGTCCAGCTGGAATAAATATCCGTGAGTGTAATGCTCCACACAAAATCACCCATCAAGCTCTCACCACAATGCGCGACTGTATCTGCTTCAACGAAGCCTGGTGTTTGCTCATTCCATTGATCTGTTTTAATAGGGATGTGTTTCTTAAGCAATGACCCGGGCTTGGTGCCGCCTAAGCGTCTTGGAAAGCGAACCCGTTCTGGTTGTAATAAGCGATCAATCGTTGCTTCGCTCATCGTCAATAACGAGCCTTTTATCTCTGGCGCTACGGGGTTCCATAGGTATGCTCATAAAACGGTAGCCAGATGGCTAAGGCAGCCTTTAATCGCTTACCGCACATTTGATCAGTCGCAAGCCATATTTGCTTTAGTGGGGCCTTTAACGTTTCTGGCGCATAGACTTTTTTGCGACCACGGCTTTCTATTTTGGCGTTAGAAGCACGTTTACTGGGTGGTTTCGTCAACAACCGAATAGCATGCTTCCTATGATAACCGCTAGTCTCACAAAATTCATTTAAAATGATAGACTTAGATTTTTTATTTGCTTGAATATATCGAATTTTTAGTTGACCCAAATAAAGCGCCATATTCATTCGCCTCGCCATAGTTACCGCCTCCGTTCGGTAACATTTATTTTGAGGCAACGACCTGATTTTTAGTACCGTACAGAGAGCGTACTCAAAAAAAATAACACACAATCATGATGTTAGTAATATTATCACCCCAAGACCAGTCCCATAAACAATGACTATTCGCTATACTAGTAATAGACAAACTTACTGCATACGCCTGCAAAACAGGCAAGGGGCAGTGAAATGGATGCTAGATTCGAAGCACATCATTTTGTCGAGAAAGGCAATGGTATTATGTGCTGTTATAATATGTTCCCTACGCAATTTGGCAGTATAGCCAATATGACTGCCTACCTCCCCATGGTGGGCGCGATGGGCTTCAATGTGGTGTGGGTGAATCCTTTACAAGATGCAACCCATGTTGCCATGGAAAAGCGTGATAAAAAACTAGGCGTACGAGCCGGCAATACAGTAATTGGCAGCATGTATGCTATGCGCAATCCTAGCCAAATCAGTGCTTATTTCAGCGATGCGCCTCATTCTCCGAGTGGAGAATTACTAGTTAGCCCAGAAGTAGCTCAGCAAATTGATACCCGCGCTTTACAACAATTCACTCAAGCTGCACGTGATAATAAGTTAGTTCCTATTTTTGATCTCGTACTCAATCATCTCGCCGCTGATGCCCCCCTATGTAGAGAAAGACCGCATTGGTTTGCTAAAGGTGTGCACCCTGACTTTCAAGATGCGCGCGCATTCAACTATGAAGACGAGGTAGTAAGACGCGAAATTATTGAGCACTTATGGAAACCCTACATTAGGCAGTATATCCAAATATATGGATTTGGCGGTGTGCGTGTTGACGCAGTAGGCTACATACATCCAGAGGTTAGACGCGAAATCTACCAGTACTTGTATGATTTAGCAGAAGAGCTAAATATACCAAAGCCTGTGATCTTGGATGAGGTACTATTTAGTGGTGATACGCAGAAAATGAGCGCCAATCTACGCTTGCCAGGCAACATAGGTCCAACGCATATCACCACGGGTGCTTATTATGCGCGACGAGAATGGCATGGCGGCCTACCCGGCTGGGTCAATGCGGAAGCTGCAGACAAGGCATCGGTTGTCTTCCAAACCCAAGAAGGAGAAATACGCGAGCATGTCAAGGGTGGCTGTATTAACTTTTCAGGAAATCATGACCATAACTCTTTGGCGATGACTGTGCTGCACGAAATGGCAGAAGAACGCTTACAACAGCATGAAAGATTACATCACTTAGCTGAACAATTAAACGCAAAATACAGATCTGACGAAGGAAGAGAAAGTATTTTCCTGTATTCATTCGTCCAGGATATGGAGCAAGCTATCGCTAACCATGATCATGCTACCATCCATGATTTTGAAAGACGCATGCGCGAAAAAATTGCTATGGGTGCATTAACATCAAGTGGTGGATGGTATGCATTAGCAGGCGACGAAACCGGTGATACCACACCCAAGTCGGTTTTTCACCGCCAGCAAGCATTAGAGCAAGATTATTATCCACAACGTAGCCACCGTATTTTCTTAGGAGAACATAAGCAAGCAGCTAAAAAGGCTCTAGACACCATCGCTAGAAACTTCATTCAGAGTTATCCACTGGAAATACGCGCACACATGGATGAAGCCTATCGTTCATTAACACATGATCTTGAGCAGGAAAGAATTATAATGGCTTATGTAGAAAATTTGAAAAACTTAGTCAACAGTGGTGATCCCGCTATTTGCCAGCTGCTACAGGATACCCTTGAAGAGCAGGGTGTAACTTTTAATCAAAGTGACTATGTTGCTGTTCCAAGACAACCAAGTAATGGTTGGAATGGACGTCACGACATGCGCGAATTTATGCGTGAAACAAATAGCCTACTGCAACAACTTCCTGCCTCACAGTATGGCTTTAGCAGCGAAATGATTCGACTCGCTGGCAAACCTGAGTTAGCGATTGTAGTACGCAGAAATGGCCCAGGGTATAATGCAAAAACAGATTTAGTGATAGTTAATTTAACGCCTGACAAGCCAGTAACGCTGGATTTAGAAGATATAACAGAGATTGGAGTTATCTATCAAAAACGTATTTTTTCGGACAGTTTTAATATAGATAGTAGTAGTGCCGCAGCAACATTTTATTACGTAGCGAAGAAAAGTGATATTCATTTAGGCTCGGCCATTGTACCCAGCGATGGGTTAATGCAAACTCAGCGGGTCAGGCAAGTAAAATCAACACCGGCTCTTACTGCCACACCTGGTAAATTAGGTGTATTTGGTGTTATAGATACTAGCGGAAAGCTTGATCAACCACAGCCCCCAGCCGTTGCGAGAGAACGCCCAGTAAAAGGTAGCTAAAGATGCAGTCTCATTTTCTAGAACAAGGCAATAATGCCATACTGCGGTGTTATAACATGTTTCCGACCCAATTCGGCAGAATAGACAACATGACTGCCTATCTACCGCAATTGCGCGAAATGGGGTTTAACGCGGTATGGATTAACCCGATACAAATAGCTGGTGATATTGACGATTTTGTCAAACAGGACTCTGTACGGTACAAAAAATCATAGGGTTACGCCAACCTAGCGGCGTTGTTGCGTAAATCATTAGGAAAATGA